>Ga0181592_10004394_pt1 | contig 11669 bp, 15 predicted proteins | sample 071ome_20_FD_133755 | JGI IMG/M metagenome (GOLD analysis project Ga0181592, IMG submission 133755) | Coastal salt marsh microbial communities from the Groves Creek Marsh, Skidaway Island, Georgia - 071412BT metaG (megahit assembly) | ecosystem: Environmental > Aquatic > Marine > Intertidal...
CACCTGCTTTAATGGCAGCTGCTAACTTAGAAGATTGTGCTTCAATAAATGCACCAGGATTTTTTAGATGCTTCATATTCAAAGCATCAATCTCAAGAAGTGTAGATAGATTATTTGGGTTTACAGCACCAAGTCCTCTTTGAGCACTATGAATTCCATATGCAACATTAACTGCTTTTAAGATAGGGTTTTTAGCACCTCTTGATGCCATACTAGGACTAACACCCATTGTGCCAGGTCTACCCATTGGCGATGGAGCATCCTGGTGAATTTCAATCGTTGTAATTCCTTTTGAATTATCAGCATCAATTCTCTTCCAGTTTCCCTTAGGGTCTGATCCAGATCTTGTACGAATTGGTTTTCTATAGACTGCTGCTCCACCAGATTTTGCTGCTGCCTTCTTAGCAATCATATCATTGAAATATGCCTCATTACTAAGATATCCTGCTTGTTTAGCAGCGGGGACAAAACCACCGCTAACGCCGCCAGCAGAAGCAGGCAATCCAGAAGAATATTTACCCCCAACAATATTACCACCAGCAGTACCAAATGCCCCAGATGGATCGGATGGTAACATATCAGCATGACCAGCATATAGTGCTACTTTACCGCCACTTGCCTTTTCGGGTAATCCTTCTACTGCTTTCTTACCTGCAATTGCTTGTACAATTTCTCCCAAGTCTGGCAGCATTTTACCAACAGACTTCATCGCATCACCAACTTGCTTTGCATTAGGAATTTTATTAATCATCTTTTCTTCAAATTCCTGAATGCCAGGAACTAAATCTCTGGCAAACATATATGCATCGATGCCCATGGAGATTCCAGCACCAGGGACAAATCCAAAAATAGTTGATAAGTCGAAACCTGCAGATAGTGCTTCCAGTAATCCACCAAAAGGATCTCCTTGAGCAAATCTATCATAAGCAAACAGCATGTTGACCAGACCGCCAACAATAGGCAATGCCTTACCGCCAACTCGCTTGGCGATGCCCATGAAGTCACCAGCACCGTTAATACCTTTCTTCTTAAGTGCCTCAAGGATTTTTTTACCTATTGGAGTATTGAAGAGCGGGTCCATGATCTTGCCCGCCATATTCTTCAACTTTGTGACCACTGGTTCCATTAATTTTTTCAATGGAATCAGAATCATATCGGTAGCAGCTTGCTTTGCCTTTGCCGCTAAAGTGCCAACACCTTCTTTTATGAATTTTGCGGCATCTCCAACTTTATTTTTTACCGCATTACCAATTTGTTTTGATTTTGCAGCAAGTTTCTTGCTGACATTGACCATATTCTCCCATTGCTTTCTTGCCGCCTCAGAGAGATTTGCATACGCATTTTTTGCCCAACCATCTACAAGACCCCATTTATCTGAGGCAGCCTTCATTAATCTATCACGAAGTCTAGCAGCATCTGCTAAGCGATCATCAACAAACCTAGTAAGGAAATTTCCCCTCCTGGGTTTTGCCTCTGGCATATTTCCCTCAAGGACATCATCAACTCCAGTTGTCGGTTTCCTTGGTTTACCGTCAGCATCTACATCCGCATCTGCTCCTTTCTTCTTACTACCTTCTGGTTCGTCAGTTTTCTTTTTATTTTTTGCGTCAGGATCATCACCAATACCTGCTAAGGTATCAAATAAGAATCCGAGAATACCTAGTGGATTAAATGCTAATAATAATCCGCTAATTCCAACCAGCACTTCACCAAGTCCAGTGAGTCTATCAATTAAACTCTTATCATCACCTGTTAATTTCTGCCACCCACCCCACACATTCATAACACGATCTTTGATAAAATCAAAGATCTTACCGAAGACACACTTTGCCTTCTCAAATGTTTCTAAAAATTTCTCTCGCTTTTTCTCATCAGTAAGAAGATCAAAAGCACCTCTTGCTGCTAAAACTCCCGCGAGCATAGTAAACCATGCGCTCATGGGACCAGCAAAAGGCAGCAATCCTCCTAGGATTCTATCAACTAAACCATCAATAAATCCCTTCTTTATCTTCTTCTTGGTTTTTCTTCCTACAGTTTTTTGTGTACTTTTAACCTTTAGTGCTGCTTTTTCCTGTCTCTGCTCAGCAGCAGCATCTCTTTGTAATCTTAATTGTTTTCTTTGGGTTTCAGCAATTTTTGCAAACGCACCTAGTATTCCTTTGTTAATGCCAACTACGTCACTAACAACGTTTCCAATCCCTTCTACAGATTTTCCTACAGAATTTAGTGCCTTAATGGGAGCAATCGAAGCACGAACTGGAGCAAAGGAGCTTGACTTTAAAGCTCCCGTGCTTACAAATTTATATGCTTTGATTTTAGCCACGCTGCTGCTCCTTGTAACGTTGTTCTTCTTCCTTGAGATACTGTAATAGTAAATTAACGTAGATTTCCTTTTCCCAAGGCATCAGATGGTCTATGTATTCCATATTCCATTTGTGGTGGTGCATCAAAGCAAAATTAGATTCATAATAATTGCGAAGATTATTATGTAGAAGGGCTACTCGAAAAAAGCAGCAAGTCCTTCTAAGACAACTTTATTTTCTTTTTTAGTATTTGGATTGATGACTGTTGCCTCATATTTAAGTTTTGGCATGGTATCAAAGAAGTCTTGCACCATTTGGAATTGTTTTGTATTCATGCCCTCAAAAAATTCAACCATCTCCTTCTTAGAATAATCTTTGCAAGGATACACTTGATTTTTATCTGCAATAGTCTCAGCACAAGTTGCTGCCAATTCAAATACTTGTTCTAAAGGATTTTCTCCAACAGTATCAAAATTCATTTTAATAAACATATCAAGACTTGGATATCCCATTGTAAGAATAGTCTCATCATCAAGTTTCAATTCTCTATTATGTTTTGGATCCTTAGATACTTGAATTTCATCCAGAGGAATAGAAGTTTTAACAACTGTCTCATCATCATCAGGACAAGTAATTTGCACCTCTACACTTTCACCAACAGATCTCGTGCGAATTTGCAAGAAAAGATATTCAATATCAAATGTTGCTAGTTTATCAACATTTTTAATATCAGTACACTGGACGATGATTGTTTTTACAGCATCCATCATATCAGACTGCTCACCACTTTGCATTGCAAGAAAAAGAAGTTTTTCTTCTTTTACCAAAAATGGTCTAAATTTTACACGAGTGCCATCAGAAGGCAATTTGCAATTATATGAGGGTACATTTAACTTAGGTAATGCCATAGAAAGATCAATTCAGTAATTTTATTTATTAGATCTGCTGGAATGTTATGTCAGAAGAAGCTGGAGATTGTCCTGGTGCAAGAGATGCTCTACCCTCATCTTCAAACTTCGGTTGACCATAGAACCTATATCTCTCATAATAAAATTGTACATTCATTGTGGTTAAACCAGCATTATTATTTGATAGTGCAGACCCAGAAATATTATAAGGAAAAGCATTTCTAACGTCGTAAACTCCGACTAATTGATCATCCTTATATTTTGCAATATCATCTTCACTAATACCCAGTGACCTTAGAATTTTTTTAAAGTCTTCAGGAATACTAAATTCTGCTCCACCACCTCTCTCCCATTTATAGATTACGAGATTGGGACAAACATAATCATCATAATAATCAGTGTATTGATTAGAATCACTAGACATGAGACTAATCCACTTTTCAAAAATCATTCTTGTTTTATGACTTCTTGGCATAATAAAGTCTATGCTAATCTGACTAAATGTCGAAGATGTCGCATAGTTATATGTGGATCCAACATTAGTTACAGATCCAGTTGTTACTTGTTTGCTAGGGAGTTGCACATTATCCGCATAATAATTAAGCATATCTCTGTTTTCACCCGTTTCTAAAAAATATCTCGCAGCACTTAGATATTTTCCACTTTTAAAGATATTTGGAGTAGCAAAAGAGATGCTCCACCTATTATTGGTGCTGGGGTGATTATCATTTCCCTTTGACCAAGCATAGAATTCCGATAACCTAGTTCTAGGAGCCCCAATTTGTGATCGATTAAAACTCATATCTTAGACCTTTAATTCTTTCTCGGTAATTAACATAAATTCCCAACCATTATCTTCACAAAATTCCGTTGCTGCTTTCCATTTTGCTTGATTTACGCTCCAGGTTACAACTTCATTAATATAACGTTTGGTAATCCTCTTTTGAGTTTTTGGCTCTTTAGTTTGTCTAAGTGGTTTCACCTCAACTAGATATTTTTTTCTTCCAATTTTTACATAAAAATCAGGAAAATATCGATGTTTTTTTCCGTCAACTGGAGAAACATACGGAATAATAATCTCTTCACTACCCCATTCTTCAACAGATGGTGTGATGTCACACCATTTCATAAATTTATACTCCCACGATGATCTATAAATAATATTCTTAGAGTCGCCTTTATATTTGCGAGGGAAGGATGGCGTATAGCGTCCCTGATACCTCATAAATAACATTGTATTGACATAAAACTATTTAGGTGGCAACTGTACTACGATACCCATTAAAAGAGCCAGTCTCTGGAAATTATCTAGAGGGGTCAGATGCTCCAACTGGTCGTATAGATTACATAAAAATCCAGAGATTTCGGGTAGATTACACAAAAAATCCAACTGGTTATGGTGGAATGAATCTACCAAACAATAATGTTGCGGTAGTATTAGATCCTACCGTGTGCTATTTGGCAATGCCACCATCACTGTCAACTTCATATAATGCAGATTTTAGTGCCGTTGGAATGGGAATAGCAGGTGTATTATCTAGTCAATTAGTAGGTCAGGCACTACAAGGATCCCAATCAGGATCTTTTAATGGAGAGCAAATCAGAAATCAATTGAAATCTGCCGCAGCTGCGGCATTACCCGAATTTGCATTCAATAAAGGTGCAGGTATTTTGGGAGATATTTCAAATTCACTGAGTTTGTCTAACGGTGCAGGCAGTGGTCAAGTTCTTCAACAAATGACCACAGGTCAAGTAATGAATCCATTTACCGAGCAGGTATTTAATGGTGTTAGTTTTAGAAACCATAGTTTTAACTTCAAAATGTTTGCTCGCAATAAAAGCGAAGCAGCGCAAATTTTAGGAATTATCACATACTTAAAGATTGGCACTTTACCAAAATACGGAGAAGCAGACCTTAAAGGCATTGAAAAGGCACTAAACAATATCATTGGCGCAACAACGCAAAACGCAGATAATAGCGATAGCACTGACAGTGGAAGTGCTACCAATACCAACTCAATTTCACTTCCAGAAGCTTCTCAAAAAGGAGCGTATTTACAAGTACCCGATAGATTCTTATTAGAATTTGTAAGATTAGATCCAGCATCCGATACCATCACAAAGTTACCACACTACAAATTCCAACCTTGTGTATGCACGAGTTTAAGTGTAAACTACACTCCAGATGGTCAGTATGTTTCATTTAAAGATGCAATTGCTGATCTAAGTGATGACGCAACGACAGGACCAAAGCAATTGCTAGTTCCTGCAGTTGAAATTAGTTTACAGTTTGGTGAAACTAGAATTCTTACCCAAAAAGACGCAATAGCAGGTTTTTAAACATGGCATCGTATTTTTCAAATTTACCAGATACCTACGTTGCGTTAGAAGGACCCGACGAAATACTTTATTATCGTCTTGTAAAAAATATTTTTAGAAGAGTTATTCTTGAAGAAAAACTATCACAATACTCAACTGCTTTTGAATCATATTATGTACCAGATGGAATGAGACCAGATTTATTGGCAGAGCAATTATATGGTGATCCTGAGTTAGATTGGATTATTTTAATTTCAAATAATATTATTGATATCTATGACGAATGGCCAAAAGACTCCAATACGTTAAATGAATACATCAAAACAACCTACGGAAATACAGAAGGTATACATCACTGGGAAACTCAAAAAGTTTTATACCTAGGTCAAGTATTCATGAATGAAGGGATAGAAGTCAATGACTCATTTAGAGTAACTTTGCCAAACGGTGATGTTTTGACAAAAGAGCAATCAATTTATCCAGTGACAAACTCGGAGCATGAGATTTATCTAAATGAAAAGAAAAGACTGATTGCTCTACCAACTTCTAGATTGATTGACTTCTTTACCTCAGAATTTAAACGACTGGTTGACTATACTCCACACGATGAATTAGATGAAACTGGTATTAAGAAAACTCCAATTTCAAGTGCTGCTAAATTTATCGATAGATCCTCATATAGAGTTACTGCACAATCAAATTCTAGTAATGTTGGTCAAGAAGTTACAAGTTTTGATTACGGTCCAACATCAGGAAGTGCTACTAGCACAGTAACAACTATTAACTCAGCATCCAGCGAAGTTTCTGGAACAACTTCTGGCACTTCATCAAGCACTACCACATCTTCGTCGAATAGCGGATACTAAAAAACCTTAGAGACCCATTTTTTGGCGGAATTTTTTTTCCGCCTTTTTGGGAATCTAAGGTCGATTTTGGTTTGGGGGTCACCCACCATCAATTTGACATCCAACTAGGGCACCGCCTACAATACCTAGAGGAATTGCCCAATAACGTCCATCACCTCTAGAAGCAGCAGCGCCTGCTCCGCCGCCTAAGATACCACCTAGGATACTTCCTTCAATGCAGGAGTTATCATCAACATTTTTTTGTTGTTGATGGTGATTACGATGATAAGTATGGTTGTTACAAGGAACTTTAACTCGCTCTCGATATGACTTCACATATCCAGGAGAGTTTGACGTGCCAGGAATGTACTCTTCACGATATTCATTTCGATAACACTTTTCCTCACGAGCATAACCTCCCTGAGATTCATATGCTTGGCGATTGCTTCGATCACCAATGCTCTCTGCACTAACAGGCAGAGCAGAGAGTAGCATCATTGTAGCGAGTGCGATTTTCATCAGTCTTCCTCAGCAAGGCGAGCAAAATAGGACAGGGCATCATCTTCGTCATCTGCTACAGGAGAAGCAGCGACTGCCTTCTCACGAAATTCATTCACTTCACGACCCCATGACTCGGAAGGCATGGGTTTAGCAATGACTTCCTCTTCCTCTTCGTTAAAGGTGGGGCGAGAAGGAGCAGGAGCAGTGCCGAGCACCAGATTCAAACGCTGCTGAAGTTGCTCATAGGTCTTGAAGTTTTTGGGATCTTCAAACTCTGCAAGAGAGTATGCTTGCTTCCAGATTGCTTCCAAACGGTCATCAGACAGATCTTCCAGGGTGCCAGGAGATGCGAACTCCGACTTGTCATAATTCCAATAACCATCGACCTTGCGAATCTTCAGTTTGAAGTCAGCACCAGTCCAAAAGTTGAAAGGATCAAGAGGAGTCTCGTCAGCAAATGCAGGTTGCATTGCTTCAACCAGTTTGTCAAAGATCTTCTTACCATACTTGTAAAGAAAGACCTTACCTTCATTCTCGGGGTGAGCAGGATCACTCACAACATAGATGTTGCTGTAGTAAGACAGTTTACGCTTCTGAGCACGAGCAACTTCCTTGTCTCGATCAGATCCACTATTCCACAGTTGGCGATTCATCTCACCAACAGGGTCATCCTTACCAATGGTGGTGAGAGAGTTTTCAATATACCATTGACCACCAGGACCCTTAAAGGCATGAGACCAGATCTTTGCCCAAGGCATATCCTCTCCATCAGGAGCAGGAAGGAAACGAATTACAGCGTAACCGTTACCAGATTTATCCAACTCAGGTTTCCACAGACGATCATCAGGACCACTTGCTGCCTGGGGTTGGTTAATTTTTTCGATCTCTTTGGTCAGTTTTGCCAGCGAGTTGCCAGCGGCAGACGCTTTCTTAAGAGATGCAAAAGACATAATCGTATTCTCCGTATTTGTTGTGTGTAGTTGTGTGTGTTTGCTACTGGGTTATCGTAGCACATTATTTAGTCGCGGTCAATCTCCCTTTGTGCCGCTTGCTCAAGTGTCTGGATCATAGCGTCCATACACTCAGGGAGTGTCTGATAACCAAAGGCATTACAAAGAGCATTGATTCTAATTTTCATATCCGCCGCTTCAGGATCATCACATGCAGCAAGAGACAGACGTGTGTAGAAAGTCTTTTGTTTATCAATCAGACCCTTACACTCTGTAATGTGCTCCAACTTTTCTTTTTGTGACATGGTTGGAAGTCGTGATGTCTTGTTTGCAATTTCTTGATAGGTTTCAAAAATCGAATGCAAATCGGTTTGTACTTGCTCTGACTTAAAAAATTGACTCATAACTTTGCCCTGACAGTTTCTAATATGATCTTCTTATACTTTTTGCAGTCAATCTGTAAAAAAGGTTGATACTTTGTTATCTTTAATTTCGTATCTTTCCACATAGGATCTGTCAAAATCTGATCAATTCGTTTTACATATCCAAGGCAGTGGTCAAAAACAACTAGTGTTTCTAAGTTAATTTCACTAGCATAATATCTTTTTAACAGAATAGGATGCTTTCCATTTTGTGCTTTGAATAATTTATCAAAGTTTTCTTCATATGGAAATCCAACATCATCCAATAGTAGATCAATATCTTGTTTAAATTTATAAGTAAAAGACTCTTGATGGATCTTCCACTTGGTATAGATATCTGCATTAAAATTGCGTAGATATCCTTTAGGATCATTAATGAAATTAGCAACAAAATACTCTAGCATAGACTCACCAGAATACTTTGTTGCTAGTTTTTTGAAAAAATAAACATCATTTCGTCCCTCAAAGGACTTCTCGCTCGCACGAGTTTTTCCGTTGTATTTTACATAATCATAATCTAGTTTGGTGAAGTGATTTTTTAATGCTAGATACATTTTATACACTTCAAATCCTGTCACAGTGGCAACACTCCTTTAGATGTCTGTTTCATATAGTTGAATCGTTGTGCTTCATGTCGAAGTCTTTCCTTTAGAGGTTTAGAAAGTAACTTAGGAACAGTATCAATTTCAATTTCATTTTCTTGGCAGAAAGTTACTACTGCCTCAATGTAAGTGATGAGACCATTGCTAGTTTTCACCAACCGCTCGATTTCCATCGAGAATTTTGTTGGTGTCATAAACTTTTCCTCAGGATTATCCTTTGGCATTTGCAAACTCTTCGATATAGGATTTAAGTAATTGTAAATAGTCATCAAGATTGTACTTCTGAAACACTTGAATAGATCCGTCTTCAACCGCGATAAGTGTGACAATTTTCTTTACCTCAATACCTGTCCTTTCTAAAAACATGGCAGCGTATGCAGTTTCTTGCACAAAGTAGTGCTCAATATGTGCTTCGCTTTTTTCTTTTGTTGAGGTTTTAAAATCGACTACTGCTAATTCACCATCAAATTCGGCAATGCAATCTACGCGACCAGCAAGACCTAGGTAATGAGAATATAGAAATGTTTCTAGGCAGTGTATATTATTAATACGATTTAGATCGGTCTTTGCCGACTGAAACATTCTAACAGATAATGGATTATTTTCCAAGTATTTGTCAAGATTTAATTGACCTTTGAAATAATCTTCAGTAATGCTATGGAATGCAGTACCTCTCTGTGTTGCTCTAGCAGTAATACGATTAGCCTCTTGCTCACCTATTTTGTTTCGCCATTCGGCAAAAAACTGTGCGTTCTTAAACGATGTGACCGAGGTAACACTCGGATAATATTTATCTGCACCAGGGATGGGATAAAATCTCACACCATTTTCATTCACTGGTTCGACATCAATTTCATTGACATCAACATTAATAAAATTAAACATTAGAAACCAAGATTGTATTTGCTGAGAAGATAAGATTTAACAAGACCAGATCTAACAATATCTTCGATACCAAATTCCACACAAGTAAACTCTCGCATGTTTTGGACAATTTTAATGAAGTCTGCAATCCCAGTTCTCTCGTTTTCTTTGACAAGATCAGACTGAGTAATGTCACCACAAAACATGATCTTAGAATCTTCACCAATACGGGTGATCATCGAGTCAAGCTCGTGGAAGTTGAGGTTAGAGAATTCATCGACGATAACAATAGCGTTATCGAGAGTGACGCCACGGATAAAACTAGTAGACCAAAAAGAAATAGTCTCTTGCGCTCGGAGGTTGTCATAAAGCATGTCAAATGAATTGTCATCAGGCATACTAAACATGTATCTTACCATGTTTTTGTATGGAATCTGATAGAGCGCCGACTTATCTTCATGATCACCAGGAAGGAAACCAATCTCACGAGTAGGCACAAGTGATCTTACGATATAGATTTTATCGTAAGGAGTGTTTTCGTCAAGCACTTCTTGCAATGCAAGATAAAGTGTGATGAAAGTCTTACCAGTGCCTGCTGCACCATGAAGTAGGAGGTTTTGCCCTAAACCATACTGCTCAAAGACAGTCTCTTGGTTGGGAGTAAGAGGATTGATAGGTACCATATAGGATCTATCAATTGGTTTCTTTCTTTTGATCTGTTTAGCAGACATACCTGGGGGAACTGGAGGACCACCATTATTACGCTTTCTTGCTCTTGCCATAGTTTAAGTAAACCGACTCAGATTTGCACGGGGATGTGCTTTTTGTACTTTTGACATCACTTCTTTGAATCCGTCAGATTGTTTGGGAGCACCGTAGGTTACCCCACCGACACCTTCCATCCAGTCCTTATCCCAGTCAGGATTTTCTGCCCGCCAGGTTTCGTATTCTTTCATACTCATGTGGAGAGTTTGTTTCTCTCCTGTGGTTTTATTTATTACTGGGTAAGTGGGCATCAATCGATCCTCAATGATGGTTGTAAGCAGTTACACTCGTCAAGGTGCTGGGAGCATCCACAATCGCCCTCAGGGCACCATCCAAGCGCCTCTGAGATGGTTGGAAACTGGCAGATGAAATGCTGCTTAGCAAGCTCTGCAACCTGCTGGTGCTCCTCCTGGGTGCCATGACCGCAGCGAAGGTCAATATAATGCATCCATGAACGCACAGATCCCGTCATGTAGATTCTGGTGGGCACTGCCATAGGCAGGATCATGCGAGCACACTCCTTTGCCACGCCTGCATCCAGCATCTCCTTGTAGACATCCATGGTCTGCTTGAAGTGATACTGCATCCAGATTTCAAACTTCTGTTTGATGAATGGGTCAAGGTCATCGATACTCTTCTGACGGTTGGTAATATCCTGACGACGCAGTTGGGGCAGAGGAATCTCATCACCAAGCAGAGAGGAATCTGCATAGCGTTGGGAAAACTCTTGAAATGTAAACGAGCGGTGACGCAAAATTTGAGCTGCGATTGCCCTGGTGGTGTTGATCTCCAGAGTCATGTGTGCTTGCTCAAAGATGCTCCAGTGTTGATGCTTGATACAATACTTGAGCAGACCTGCAACCTTTTCGTTTTCCTGATTGGCGGGATTACTCACACGAGCAACATACCCAATAGTTTTCTCTGCATCAGGAGTAACAGAGACCAAACATACTTTAGTCATTTTCTAAAAAACATAAGTGACATTATCAATAACCCAGTGGATTTAAAATATCCAATAGCAGGGAGACCAAAAATTACTGGCATCAACCAATTCCATAATAACATGAAAACTAATGGAAATGCTGCGAATGCCAAAAATACACCCATATAATACCCAACAGGTTTCGACTGCTCAACCTCTTCCTCAGGAGTTTCTTTTTTTGCTCTGGGATCTAGGTATACAGTTGTCA
>Ga0181592_10004396_pt1 | contig 11665 bp, 10 predicted proteins | sample 071ome_20_FD_133755 | JGI IMG/M metagenome (GOLD analysis project Ga0181592, IMG submission 133755) | Coastal salt marsh microbial communities from the Groves Creek Marsh, Skidaway Island, Georgia - 071412BT metaG (megahit assembly) | ecosystem: Environmental > Aquatic > Marine > Intertidal...
CTGTGGGGATCCGGGATGGAGGATGTTGGTGGACATGGGCCATGGGGACGAGCGTCCACCCGGGGCGCTCCCACCTTACACGTCGAGCAGCACATCAGCGTACCATGCAGGTCCGATGAGGTCTGGTACCGTGCCCTCAATGCCCGGGAGATATTCACCGCGTTCCACGAACTGCAGCATCATGCTGTGGCTTGTGACGGCTTTGATTTCGACCGAACGCTGAATCGTGCGTCCATTCACGTGACTCACGGCTGCCCGTACGAATCTTCCGTGTTCGTCTGTGTGAAGGCTCACGCTCACATCGATGAGCCATGTGTGTTCATGTTGAGCGCGAAACAAGACCTCGTCCAACCATGCGAGAAGCAGCACGTCGTTTCCAGTATCACCGTCTTGGTCGTTCAGGTGCACCCGCCACTCTCCCGTTCTGACGTGCACCGCTTCGGGCATCGAAGGGGTCATGGCTTCGAGCAAGCCAAGTGCTGCTTCCTCGAACACGCGTTCGATGCTTGATGCCATCACCCTCATGCCGAGGTCCGCAGTCGTTGGCCAAGTCCAACGGCTCACGTGCTCACCGCTTTGAAATCTGCAAATTCCAAGCGCTTTCCCGAAGACGCTCGACGACGTCGTCCCTGGTGAGGGCAAAGCGGGAATACCCGTCCGCTCCGAGGATGCACTCCGAGGATGCATTCGCCAATAGCGCCGTGCCTTGCACGTCCAAATCGGCGGCGAGGGCCACAGCGACCGCGACGGCTGCTGCATCGATCAATCCGATCATCTGGCGAAGCGTGGACAGGGTGCATTCGACATGAGCATCGGCCCCGTTGCGTTCGTAAATGGTCACGCCTTCTGAACCTGCGAGCACAAGGAGGTGGCTCCATTCGTGCTCGGCCAGCAATTGGTGTGCGGCGTCACGCGGACTGTCGACACCGAGCCGGCGACGCATCAGTTCGAGCCCATGCGATTGCATGACCACCCAACTCACGTCTCGAGTTCGATGAAAACCGGTCAATTTCGGGTCCGCAATCACAGGAACGTTGTGTTTTTTTGCGGCTTCGATCAAGCGGGATGCTCCCTCGTCGGTGATGACGCCAAGCCCATAATCCGAAAGGATCACCGCCGCAGCACCGGGCAGCCGCGCAATCGCTTGGTCCACCATGTGCGTCAACGCGTCGACAGGGAGGGGACTTTCGTCCTCAATGTCCCATCGAAGCATCAACTGCTCGTCGGCAACGAGGCTTTGCCTCGAAGCGAGCATCCGGGTTTTGACGGTCGTTGTTCGGCCTTCAAGGACCACGAGTCCTTCGGTGTCCACTTGCTCCTCCGAGAGCGCATCGAGGATGCTCACGCCAGCATCGTCGTCGCCGATCACGCCGAAAAGATGGGGCTTCAGGCCCAACGAACGCAGTCCTCGTGCAACGTGGGCCGCTGCCCCAACGTCCTGTTCTCGAAACGACTCCTTCAACACGGGCACAGGCGCTCTGGAGTTGAGGTTGTCAGCGTAGCCATGAATGTAGCAATCGAGCATCACGTCGCCGATGAGGACGACATTTCGCTCGGGGAGGTCGGCGACGCTCGCGACCAAGCCCATCAAACGGTCATGGGCTTCGAGTTCAACGTCCGTCATGCCCATGACATGGTGATGTGGTGGCATCATTTCATCATGTCGTGAAGCACACTGAGAAGCCAAGCATCAACGTGAGCCTCTGTGAGGTTGAGCGACGCACCAAGCGATGTGAGCAGGGCCTGTTCGTCAGGCGAGATTTTGCCATCGGCCAGTGCGGTTTCCAAACACGCCAACCACACGGCACCCTCACCTGTCAAGTCGAGGTCGGTCGCCTCATGGATAGAGGCACCAGTCTCACGCAGCCGCTCATCGAGTCGTTCAGGTGAGACGTCCAACATGGACGCGGTCAACTGCAACCGCCGTCGTTCAATGCCATCGATCACTCCGTCTTCTGCGGCAGTTTCGACCATACGATCCAACATGCCTTCGGAAGGGTTGTGTCGTATCAACGGGGATGTGGACAAGGAATGCGCATCCACAGCGTGCCCCATGTGTTGCAACAACGACAACGCACGCTGGCGCCCTTCCTCTGAGAGCCTGTGAAGCCGCTTCCGTTGCCGTGAACCTTCAACGTGAGCCAATTCCATCATGACGTAGCCGCGCTCAGCAAGCGAACGGATGGCCCGTGGCACGTGCTTGCGATCAATGCCGATGGACATGGCAATGCCAGTTTGTGTGAGTCGGGGGGGGTGACGGGGGCGCTGTCCTAGATCGTTGAGAAGCAGATGGACGAGGACACGGTCAAGGACGGGCAAGTCGTTCAGCGACAGGTCCATCGGTTCCCCATGAAGACTTCCCGCTTATTGGTGTCGCTTCCGTCGCTTCTATGACCTGTCTGCGACAGGAACGAACGTGGCGGAGAAACGCAACCTTCGCCCGAGGGCACGACCCACCCGACCACTTGGTGCGCGAGATGACGGACCGTCCGAACGATGGGCTCCGCCAACATGGGACGCCGCCGCTCAACTCTGGGCGGTTCCAAACAAACTGGGACAACGCCTCCATGAAAAAAGCAGGTTGGGTGTCCTGTTGCCCAACGGCGCGTTCGGTTTGAACGACGTTGAAGTGCTGTTCAGTCACTGGAATCGGCACCTCCCCCTCCCCTCCGAGGCCTGGCTCGAAGAACGCCTTGGCGTCAATCCGAGCATCTTGGCGGAGTCAGTCGTAATGGACATCGCTCGTTCCGGAGGTGAAGTCGTGGTTCCTGGAGACAGGGTGGACGGCTTCGCCGATGCATGGTCGGTCCGTTGGTCCAGGCACGCCAAACCTCCTTCGTCGCCACGGGCAAGGTGCGAATGGACCCATGCCTCCCGTGCGGTTGACTGGGGGTCGCTGATGCTCCTTGCTGACGTCGCAAGCGAGCAAGGCGTGGTCAACGAATGGTACGTCGTTGACGAAGAATTTGACGTAACCATGTACCACGTTGAAAGGGTGGAATTTTCAGGTACATTGGCCACATGGAGCCAACTTGACCCCCCCACGAAAGACGGGGTTCGCAAGGCGTGGCAGGCACGTGTTCCGTGCAGCGGTGGACATCGCTTACCCCTCATACATGGTGAGTGGCCTTGGCCACAACTTGGGACCACCCACGCCAGCGGGAGGGTTCTGAGGAAGGAAGAATCAGAGATCCTTGCCCACATCCTTGATGGCGAGGAGTTGTCGGTCATATCGGAACTCGCTCTGAAGTTGATGTCGCAAGGCGTGTTGCTTCGACCTGGATTCAAGTACGGTTGCAGGTGGCGGGTGTACGACGATGACATGGACGCTGTTCACGCTCCATGGTTGCTTCAAACGGCAGACAGAAGGCCGTCGACGTGGGAAGACGTCTGCCTTGCCGTTCGGCTTGCAGAAGGTGTGAACAAAACGTGGGTCACGGACGTGGAAGTCAACGGAACGGTTCGGTGGTTGTCCATTCGACGTGCTCTACCTGGTCGTGAATGACCGAGCGATGTTCCCACCTTTCTGTGTCCATGTCGTTCGCGTCGTTCCGTTGAGGTGCACGCTTCGGCAGCAACAGCGATGCACCAAGGAGCATGAGCAGCACGCCCATCAATGCCTGTCGTGGCAGCCCGAGGACGACGTCGGTGCTGTCCGTGCCGGCGGTGAGCACCACGGTGAGGCTGGTCCGCGTGCCGTCAAGGTCCACCAAGACGACCTCGCCCCTGACGATCATTCCATCAACAAGCAGATCCGCGGGATCAATGTCCAACTGGACCGCTGCCTCATCGTCCCGAAGTTGAACGTACGGCGATGTTGATGCGATTCGCGAGAGTGGTCCTTCAATCAAAATCGTGTACCTCGAGGAGCCGGTTCCATCGCTGCTCACGGGTACGGTTAACGTGGACGCCTCGGCGGTTGGAATGAAGGCCTCGAAGGCTTCTGCTGCAGGGATTCGGTTCAAAACCGACACGCCAAGATCCACATGCAGCACGGATGCTCCACATTCAATCGTTCCATGAAGCCGGTCCACGACGTCGCCGACCATGTCCGTTTCAGGGGAAACATCGAGGTCATGAACCCCAACATCGATGAGGCGTGGTTGCACGTTGATTGCGCCACCACCGTCGAAGGCCAAGTCAACGCCCAGCGTGCATGGAGCGTCGATGTTGACCATCGAAATCACGATGGGTTGGCCAGCCAAAGCCGAGATTCCGTGAACCGTCCCCTCAAGGGCAAGTCCCTGACCGCATGAGGGAGCGCTGAACGATAGATGCGCTGTACCATTTTCGATGGACACTGTGGCCGTCCACGCTACCAAGGTTCCGGCGTGGTCGTAGATGAGGCGACCTTCTGCACCAAAACTCATGTTGTGTTGAAACAGGTCGCCTTCCGTGCCTGAATCACGGCCTGTCAAGAGCCCGCTGTCGTTGTCGGCTTCGAGCACCATGAGGTACGGCCGACCGGGGTCAACATTGACCTCGTTTGAGGATTGATGCAACATGCTCGCATCGGCGATGGTGACAAGCACACCGTCCCCCGGCAATCGGTTGTCGTAGGCGTTGCCGCCGATCCGCTCCATGTGGACGCTCTGTGTGTCCGTCAGGCGCACGGCGACGGAAGAGACGCCTTCCGCACGTGAAGGCAGGTTGACGGTGGGTCCAAGGCACGGGCCTTCGCGTTGGATAGGAAACGCAAGGTCAATCCATTGAGGCTCCTGAAGTCCGGTCAGCATGGCCGTGGCCGAAGTGGGCAAAGCAGGCCAACTCCCTCCTCCGTTCCAATTTCCTGAAGCCATGAGGTCCCAATCACCGAGGCCATGCCACGACCCTGCCCACGAGGGGTCGTGCACAGGATACAGGTCCACCGCACCGAGCTGGTGCAGCATCTCGTGAACAACGGTGCCGACGACATCCGTGCCTCCTCGTAGGGTGGCCATGGTGTAATGACCCGCGGTGGTGCTGGAATCGACGTGCATTGGCTCGATGAGACGGGTGAAATGGGACCATATTCGTCCACTGCCACCCGATCCTGATTCTTGTCCCCGTGACGTATGCAAGATCAGGAAGCGATCGACGGCCCCATCACCGTCCAAGTCGTACGCACTCCAGCCATCGGCGGGTTCAACCTTACTCAGGACTTCTTCGGCGAGCAGTGCAGGGAGGAACGTGCCATCCTTTCCAGTGTCCCTCCCTGCAGATGTGTCGAGGCCATACGCGCTTGAGGGCATGCTGGCACGATGCACGTTCGGATGAAGGTCAAGACGAGGGGTGCCTCCACCGCTCGCGGCTTGAAAGTACGGGATAACCTCGTTTTGAAGCACGTTTGAAGCGGCGTCAATGCTCACTCCAGTGCTGCTGCCCTGCTCGTCTTCAAAATCGACCAGCACCACGAACCATCGCTCGCTCTCGCCTCCCTGCCAGGCCAACAACGGTGCTGGGTCGTCGGTGGTCGGTTGCACGCTCATCCACTGAAGCAGATCGGGCGTAGCAAGGACAACGGCACCCGATGAGATGAGCAGGGCCGCAAGAAGCATGGGGGCCCAGCGCATTACGGACCCTCTTGTGCCAGTGTTGTTTGAACCATGCTCATCGGAGCGTCCTTAGGAAGTGCAAACGTCCGACCTCGCAGGGTTGTCGGGCGATGCACGAATTTCGTTGCATCGGGCAACTCGTCCATCGCAGCCCGAACGCGACGCAGCATTTGTTGCTCTGACCACGGATCGAGTATGCCTGCAATCCACATGTCCCTTTGTTGACGGGCCGAACTTGACGTTGGATCCGTCCGGACAAATTCAACCCGCCGCAGGTCCATGCCTCGAAGGTTGCACCCCACCGACCGCAACGCTTCTCCGAAACCGGAGGGGCATGGCTCCGTCGTGCACCCTGCGATAATGACGTCCGTTAATCGCAGGTCCTTTGCGCGCTCGACCACCGATTCTCGCTCCTTCAATGAACCGCAAAGGTTCGCGCATGCATGGTGGACGAAGGGGTGCGGCGGGCTTGTGTCGCCGAAGTTCAGTGCGCCATCGCATGCACATTCAACGAGCATCAAGCGACGACGCGCTCCGTCGTTGTCCAACACCTCAGGGCAGCTCCGAGCGGGGCGTTGTGAAAAGGGAAGTAGCCCCACCTCAAGAACACCAAAAACGACGAGGGCCATGGGCCAACGAATTCCGGTGGTGGTCATCCAGGTGGTGCTGATCAGGATCAGCGTCAGCGGAACGTTGACCCTCCATCGCCACTGGGCAACGTTTCCTTCGTCCAACAGACCGACAACGCCGGCAGCCAACGTCAGCACCAAGGCTCCGCTTGTCAAGGACAAGATCCACATCATGGCGAGGGTGATCCGTGCAAGCGACGCAGCATCAAGGGCTTGCGTCAAGGAGGCTGCTTCAGCGGATTGAACGGCCGATTGATACAGGGACGGAGCAAGGAACGTGGCCGTGCTCAGGGATGCCCCAACCACAACGGCCACGAACAACAACAATCCGATGGTAAAGCGCCTTGCCTCCAAGGGAAGAAGCGCTGGACGAACGAAGGCTCGAATGTTCCACGCCATCACTGGCGTTGACAGCATCGTGGCCATCAGCAGGCCTGCCGTCCACCTGATGCTGATCCATGCACCGGGTTCGTAGACGGTGAGGCACGTGACGCAAGGTGACATGCCTTGCAGCCAGGTCAGCAAGAACTCCTTCGTGTATGCCGTAATGAAGGGCGTGAGCACAGCTACAAACAACACGACGAATCCAAGCCGTGCTGTTCCCTCCTCAAGGTGAAGCAGCAACGAGCGCTCGACATCTCGCTCGTTGCGGATGTCGCTCACAGGGGACCCTCACACGAGGTCCTTCGGGGTTGGAGGCGCCCGTGCTTGAACGATGGTGCGGTAGACACCGAACATGGCCCACAGCGTGAGCATGCCGAGCACGAGGAGGTAGCCCCACCCAAGTTCTGCATCGACGCCAGCGGCGAACCCAAGACCAAGCACCGACGCAAGGAGGCCACGTCGAATCCCTTGAGGGATGGCAAGGCTTCGATCCAGGTGGGGGGCACCACCGCCAAACCTGCGCTCGTAGAATTCACCCTGAACCACGGCGCCAACGATGAACACGGAAAGGGTGGTCCAATAGTAGACGTTGCCGTTGTCGAAGAACGCGTGGGCGAGTTCAGCTTGCCGCTCAGCCTCCAAGGCCTCAGGGTCTTCCTCAGCGACAAAGAGGCTCTCGTAATCGCCCACGCTGATGGTGCGGAGGTCGCGGTCGTTGACATCGTCCGCAACCGTGCTTCCTGGTGCACTGACCATGAACGAGACGAGGTTCCAATGGTCGGCTTCGTCGGGAGCTCCACTGCCGTCGACCGCGTTTCCAACCAGTTGGAATCGAACGTCACCGATGTCCTCCGATGGCGCCGTCCACGTTACGACCCAATCGTTGCCCACGGAACCTTGTGAGACGGCTCCGGGCTCTTCCGCAACTTGGATGCTTCCTTCGCCAGCCGTCAGCGTTCCGGCCCCATAATCCCAGAGCATGTAACCGCCTCCTTCATACTCGGCATGACCGAGGCTGATCGTGAAACTGTACTCTGCGCCGAGGTCGTAGGAACGTGGAACGCCAGCGATCGACACCACCACAGCCGTCGAGGGGTTGCCGCCACCATGGCAGGTGCACCCTGCCTCGACGGTCAATCCACCGTTGTTGGTCCAAGGAGGACCGTTTGGATTCGCGAGTGCGGGGGCCGTGAGCATGAGGCTCAAGGCTGAGAGCACGAGGACGGTTCGTAGCGAGGGACGCATCACTCCACCTCAGTTTGACCTCGCTGACCTCGACCTTTCAACGTTGCTTCACAACGGGACGCGCCGAGGTACTCAGGACTCCTTGATGGCGTTGTTCAGGTCGGTCATCATTTTCTTCCCGTCGCCGAACAGCATCATGGTCTTGTCCATGTAAAACAGGTCGTTGTCAACACCGGCGTACCCTACGGAGAGGGAACGCTTGACGATAACAATCGTCCGTGCGAGGTCGACGTCGAGGATCGGCATGCCGGCCAACGGGCCGGTGTCTCCGCGTGCGGCGGGGTTCGTCGTGTCGTTGGCCCCAATCACGAGGGCGACGTCGGCATCGGGGAATTCGCTGTTGATTTCGTCCATCTCGATCAGTTGCTCATAGGGGACATTGGCCTCTGCGAGCAGGACGTTCATGTGCCCGGGCATCCGTCCTGCGACAGGATGGATGGCGTACTTCACCTCGGTGTCGAACTTGTCCGCCAGGAGGTCTGCAAATTCTTTCACCTGGTGCTGACACTGCGACACAGCCATGCCGTATCCGGGCACGATGATGACTTTTTGAGCACCGTCAATCATCATCGCAACCTCATCTGGATCTGAACCAACCTTGGTTCGAGTCACAGATTCCTTCTCACTTCCTCCAAAGGAGGTGAAGAGCACATTGGACAACGTTCGGTTCATCGCTTTGCACATGATGAAGGTCAGGATCAACCCACTCGCTCCGACCAAGGAGCCAGCCACGATGAGGACGCTGTTCCCAATGATGAAACCCGTAAAGGCCGCGGCAATGCCGGAAAGGGAGTTGAGGAGGCTCACGACCACAGGCATGTCGGCTCCACCAATCGGGAGGACAAGGACCACGCCGAGGAGGCACGAGATGGCAAGAATGGCCCACAGCAACGACGTGTTCGTCGGGTCGCTAAGTTGAGCGCCGATGATACCGAAAGCAGCGACAAGCAGCAACACTTTCACGCCGTTCAACCACGAAGGTCCCCACGTTGGTGTTTTGATCCAGGGCCCTGCCCAGAACAACTTGAAGCCACCCTTGAGTTTGAACATGGCCAGGAGGCTTCCGGTCAGCGTCACCCATCCGACCAGCGCTGACAGGCCGGCGGCAAGCACGGCAACTTGGAGTTCAAGTCCGGCGCTCGGCATGAGCGTGCTGTTCTCAAGCCACCTCCACGTCTCCGACAACGCCACCAAGGCTGATGCCGCACCGCCAAATCCGTTGAACAAGGCCACCATTTCTGGCATACCCGTCATTTCAACGCGGACGGCCATGATGTACCCAATACCGCCACCGAGGACGAGTCCGGCCACAATCAGTGACCACTCGATGCCTCCATCGATGCCCATTTTGCCAACCGTAGTTAGCACGGCGACAAGCATCCCCAGGGCACCGTACGCGTTCCCACGGGGGGCCGTTCGAGGGTGGCCGAGTTTTTTGAGCCCGAAAATGAACAAAGCGGCCGAGAGGACGTATCCGAGGTCCATCCATGCAGCGTCCATGTCAAGCACCTCCGCGCTTCTTTCCAGCAATCATGCTGAGCATTCTGTTCGTGACGGCAAAGCCCCCGACCACGTTGATCATGGCCAAGGTCAGGGCGACAAAGGCCAGCAGTCCGGAGACAAGCGTTTGACCTCCCTCGTAGGCGACGTTCGCCCCGAGCAAGGCCCCAACGACGCTGATGCCCGAAATGGCGTTGGCGCCGGACATCAACGGCGTGTGCAAGGTCGCGGGAACCTTCGTGATCAATTCAAAGCCCAAGAAAATGGAGAGCACGAAGAGCGTGATGCTGGCAATCAATGCTTCTGGCGTCATTCTACCACCTCCGCGAGACGGGTTTGCTTGGGATGCATGCCTCCGTCCTTGCAGATGAGAACACCACCCATTCCTGGGACGTGGAAATCGCTCCCCTCCGGGGCACCAACGAGGATGTCGTCTTCGTCGGACAACACCACCGCGCCGTCGCTGACCAGTGAGCACATGAAGGTCGTGAGGTTGTTTGAGTACAGCATGGAGGCGGTCGTGGCCAAGGTGCCTGGCAGGTTGCTCGTTCCGACAACGATGACGCCGTTTTCGGTGGTCACCACCTCGCCTGCGACAGTCGTTTCGCAATTCCCACCGACGTCCGCATTCATGTCGACAACCACTGCGCCGCGTTTGAACGATGCAACGGCGGTCGTTGGAACGGTGATTGGAGCCGGCCGACCGAAAATTCGCGCGGTGGTGATGATGATGTCCGCGTCGGACGCAACACCGCACACGGTGTCGTTGACCTTCTGAATGAATTCGGGGGTCAACGGTTTCGCGTACCCCGATGCATCCTCGAAATCATCCATGCCATCCACTTCGATGAAGCGTCCCCCGACGGATTCGATCTGTTCCGCAGCAGAACGTCGTACGTCCGAAGCATACACGACGGCGCCGAGCCGCTTGGCCGTGGCGATGGCCTGCAATCCTGCGACTCCGGAACCCATCACGACGACCTTGGCAGGACGAACGGTGCCGGCTGAGGTGGTCATCATCGGGATGCCCTTGGGCACATGCGCTGCACCCAACAGCACCGCTTTGTATCCCGCAAGGTTGTCCTGGCTTGAATTCACATCCATCGATTGGGCCCGCGACAAGCGTCGTGGAATCATGTCCATCGAAATGAGCGTGATGCCGGCGTTGATGCACGCCGACACACGATCTGGATGGCGAAAGGGGTCCGCCACACAAACGACGGTCGTTCCTTCAGTGAGCCCTTCGACGTCGGGAAATCCAACGGCGAGCACAAATGGGCATGCTTTGACCTCCTCGGAGGAACCAATGGTCGCACCGGCATCGATGTATTCTGCATCGTCGTGGCTCGAGGCGAGGCCTGCGCCAGATTCCACAACCACTTCGAAACCCGCCTTCGAGAGCTTACGTAGGCTGCTCGGTACGATGGCAACACGGGTTTCTCCGCCTGATTCCTTGGGCACTCCGATTCGCATTGCACCACCTCCGTCAAGGACGGATGGCCCGACGAACAGTGGCGGGTTCTTCAACACCGCGGAACGACCGTAGCCACGCAAAGGGGCGGGTTTATCTCCCTGATGCGATGCCCGTGTGACATGGCCAACGGTCGACGAAAAATTGCAGTGATTGGGGCCGGGAACGTTGGTGCGACGTGTGCCTTTGTGCTCGCCCAAATGAAGGTCGCAGACATCGTGTTGCTGGACATCTTCGAAGGCTTTGCTAAGGGCAAAGCGCTTGACATGTCGGAAAACGCCACCGTGCTCAACTACGACGGCCGGATCACGGGGACGAGTGACTACGCGGACATTGCCGGCTCGGATGTTGTTGTCGTGACATCTGGGTTCCCACGCAAGCCCGGCATGACCCGCGAAGACCTGATTGGCAAGAATGCCGAAATTGTCGCCCAAGTCGGGGCCGGTATTCGTGAGCATGCCCCGGATTGCGTCGTCATCGTTGTCACGAATCCATTGGACCTGATGACCTACCACATGCAAAAGGTGACGGGGTTCCCATACAACAGGGTGCTCGGCCAAGCAGGGGTCCTCGACTCCGCCCGCATGGCCCATTTCATCGCGTTGGAACTCAATTGCGCTGAGGAAGACGTCTCGCCAATGGTGCTTGGTGGACACGGCGACACCATGGTCCCTCTGCCTCGCTACACCACCGTCGGTGGGATTCCAATCACCGAACTCATTGCACCAGATCGCATCGCAGCCATCGCAGAACGCACGGCCAAAGGTGGAGGCGAAATCGTCCAGTTGCTCGGCAATGGTTCAGCGTTCTACGCACCCGGCTCGGCCGCAGCCGTCATGGCGGAAGCCGTCCTCAACGACCGTCGTCGCGTCATTCCTGCGTCGTGCCACCTCACCGGGCAA
>Ga0181592_10004409_pt1 | contig 11650 bp, 14 predicted proteins | sample 071ome_20_FD_133755 | JGI IMG/M metagenome (GOLD analysis project Ga0181592, IMG submission 133755) | Coastal salt marsh microbial communities from the Groves Creek Marsh, Skidaway Island, Georgia - 071412BT metaG (megahit assembly) | ecosystem: Environmental > Aquatic > Marine > Intertidal...
AAACCTATCTATCGTGAAGATGGTAAAGTCCTCAAGGGTCCGAATTTTAAATTACCAAATCTCAAAAAAATTATTGATAGTTCCCTTTAAATTGATCAAGAAGTAATATATACTGTATGTGTGATGCCGAATGGGTCACACTTAACATTCTTGCTTAATAGGAGGATAACATGGTTATCAATACAAACGCACTCACACCCTTTGACATTAATCGTCTCACTCCATATGCGGTCGGCTTTGATCGGATGTTTGATCGACTCTGCGATTATGCCCAACACCAAACACAATCGACAGGGTTCCCACCTTACAACATTCGCAAAGTGGATGACACTAATTTTTCCATCGACCTTGCTGTAGCTGGACTTTCAGAAAAAGATCTGGAAGTTGAAGTTTCTGATGGCGTGATCACTGTTCGTTCCACCTATGAGGGGATCGACGTGGAAGGTGCTGGGTCATTCCTGCATAAAGGAATGTCGTTCAAGAAGTTCACCCGCAAATTCACAATCGCGGATGATATCATTGTGAAAGCTGCTGAAATGAAAAACGGCATGCTCACGATTGATCTTGAGCGAGTCGTACCAGAAGAAAAGAAGCCTCGCATCATACCCATTAATGGGAAAGCCAATGGTGGCGAAAACAAGAGCGAAGCTGAGTTTCTTGCTGAGTAACGAGGGGGGGGGGCGTTCGAACGCCCCCCCATTTACTTTTAACGATTGGAGCATATTAATGGATATTCAGAAACTCAGGGAACAACTAGAAATCGACGAGGGAGTCGTTCATGAAATATACAACGATCATCTCGGTTATCCTACTTTTGGGATTGGCCACCTTATTACCGAAAACGATCCCGAGCACGGTTCCCCCATCGGGACCGCAGTGGAAAACGATCGAGTCATTGAAGCCTTCGAGCAGGATGTCCAAACAGTATTGTCTGAATGCGCCGTCCTTTATCCAAACTTCGAAAGCTTGCCAGAAGAGGCTCAGCAAATAATTGCGAACATGATGTTCAATCTTGGTCGTCCACGTTTGTCTGCATTCAAAGGCATGAAAGCTGGTGTTGACGCTGAGGATTGGAATCGTGCAGCTGATGAAATGGTCGACTCACGTTGGTATCGTCAAGTCGGTGCTCGGGCTGAAAGATTAGTGGAGCGGATGCGCAACATCTAATATGTGGGAATATTGGTGCAAAGCAATAGGGTCTAAAGCATATGACGATAAGAACAAAGCTGACAGAGTTGCAATTATTCGCACTGGGTGGGTGGTGCTTCATATTGTTACTTGCCTTGCTATTATTCTAAATGCCATTGCAAATCATGGATGGGGGCTGATTGGATTATGACTGCTAACACAGCACCGGGACCAGTTCAAAATTTGGAAGGGTAGGGGATAAGTTTTTTATTACACTTTCAAGTCAATTTAAAAACAGTCACTATATAATGGAAAACTGGGGGAACGTGAATGACTGATCTACCATCACTAATATCTTTACACCATCACCCAGCATTTAAGATTATCGCTGGCTTGATTATATTTTATGTTGGACTTAAAATGTTCGCTGGTGGTATGAAGTCGTTCGGCAGCGTAGAACAGCTTGAACCATTTATAGGAAACCCATACTGGATGTTTCTAGGTGGTATTGTTTGCACTCTTATGTGGCAATCAAGCTCATTGTCAACAACAGCAATTGTAGGATTAGTTGCCAGTGGTTTCCTACCATTGCCCTCTGCCATAGCAGCAGTGTTGGGTGCAAATATAGGAACGACAGGCACGATATGGTTGGCTGGATTATTTGTTTCCGATGGTTTACCCAAAGGCGAAACGCTAAGAATCGCAATGGCACATACAGGAGTCAATCTGTTCATGGCAATCTCTTTGCTACCATTCGTTCATCACATAGCAAGATTCTTATCTAGATTCTAATAAATAGGTGCATGGTAGAAGACGACTTTCAAGCATGGCAAATATATCCAAAACACAGGTGGGTGTTCAACAAACTGGAACTGGCGTTGCGTCTCGGTTACGACGCTGGTCCAGCTTGTGTCCCAGTAACGAGGTCGGGAAAGTATGTGGTTCGTCCGATCTACAATCTATATGGCATGAGCATTGGTGCCAAAGTCATAAACATAAACATAATGCAATCAAAGAGTATGGAAAAACATGCTCTTATTCCCCCTGGATACTTTTGGTGTGAGTTCTTTGATGGCGACCAATACAGTGTTGATTACAAAAGAACAAGACAACCAAAGGGATCGCAATTTGCTTGGGAAGAAGTCGATACAGCAAGAGGCGAGCGTGATCTCGATAATCTTACTAAGTTCAAATCATGGGAAAAATGCGAAAACAGAAATATCATTTTGCCAGACTTTCTTAACAGCATTGATGGCGTTCCCGACCTGAATGTAGAATGGATTGGGGATAAAGTTGTTGAAGTTCATCTAAGAACTGGCAACGATATATTTGGGAAACACAATAAGGTGATTCCGATATGGGAAGGTGACGATATTGAACCAGATTTACGAAACGAAGATACAACAGTTAGATATGACGCATCAGGTTATCTTGATGATGTGAGGATTGGCTATAAGATCGTGGAATAACTCCATTGCTTTTTCCTCATAAGAAGAGTATAATCATATGATGTTCTATACTAATGCAACCTCTATCAAGAGTGACATCCTTATCCGAGGATACAAGGATGGGAAGGCGTTTCAGCGCAAAGTTAAATACAAACCAACGTTGTATGTCACTTCTGGTTTGGCTGAGTCTGGCTGGACTAATATCTATGGTCAGTCGCTTGAGCCTATGAAATTCGAAAACCTTTGGGATGCTAGATCATTTATCAAACAGCATCAGGGTATCGGTGGATTCGAAATATATGGCATGCCTCGATATGAGTATGCATTTCTCAATGAAATATTTCCAGATGAGGTCCGCTATGATCGTGATCTGATGCGGATTGTTAATATTGATATTGAGGTTGGTTCGGAAAATGGTTTTCCCGATCCCGAAGATGCAGCCGAACCTGTAACTGCAATTACAATGAAGGTTGGAAAGTGGTTTACAGTTTTTGGATGCGGTGAATACAACCCTACAAGAAGTGATGTTAAGTATATCAAATGTAAAGATGAGCATGAGTTGCTTCATCGATTTCTTGCCGAGTGGGCAAGCCCACATCATCCAGATTTGATTACAGGTTGGAACACTTCGTTCTTTGATATTCCTTATCTTGTTCGCAGGATATCATCTGTCCTTGGGCACGAGTTCGCTAAGAGGTTGTCGCCCTGGGGTCTTCTTCAAGAAACATCTGTCAGGATGCAGGGCAAAGAGCAAATCAAAACATCTCTGGCTGGTATTACGAATCTTGATTATCTCGAGCTCTATAAGAAGTTTACATATTCACAGCAGGAATCTTATCGTCTTGACAACATTGCCCATGTTGAGCTGGGTGAAAACAAACTCGATTATTCTGAGTATGCATCGCTTCATAGTTTGTATCGTAACGACTATCAGAAGTTCATAGACTACAACATCAAAGACGTTGATCTGGTTGAAAAGATTGACGATAAGATGAAGCTGATTGACATGGCTTTGACACTTGCCTATGATGCTAAGGTGAACATACATGATGTGTTTACTCAGGTTCGTATGTGGGATGTTCTGATTCACAACCACCTGTATAAGAAAAAGATTGCTGTTCCGCTCGAGGGTGGTGGTAGCAAAGACGGTTCTTATGTCGGTGCATATGTTAAGAAACCAAAGGTTGGCATGCACAACTGGGTTCTATCCTTTGATCTCAACTCGCTGTATCCTCACTTGATTATGCAGTATAATATTTCACCTGAGAAAAAAGATCAGAATAGAAAGACTAGCACCTCGGTTGACCGAATCCTATCTGGCGAAATCAATAAGATTGATGGATACAGTCTGACGCCGAATGGCTGTTACTTCAAGAACGACAGCCAAGGATTTTTACCTGAGATGATGCAGCGTATGTATAGCGATCGTGTCGTCTACAAAGAAAAAATGATTGAAGCGCAAAAGGCATACGAGAAAGAAAAAGATCCTGGTAAGAAGATACAATACAGCAAGGATATATCTCGCTATAAGAATATGCAGCTTGCGAGAAAAGTCCAGCTCAACTCAGCCTATGGTGCTATTGGTAATCAGTTCTTCAGGTTCTTCGATCTAGATCAGGCAACAGCTATTACAACTGCTGGTCAACTTTCGATTCGTTGGGCTGAAGAACGACTCAACAAATATCTAAACAAAACACTGAAGACGGAGAATGTCGATTATGTCATTGCTTCAGATACGGATTCGCTATACATTGTTCTTGATGAACTCGTTAAGAAAACTTTTGCGAAGAAGTGCAATCCTGACAAAAGTACAGTGGTCTCTTTCCTTGACCGAGCGGCTCGAGAAGTTATTGAACCTGTTATTGATCAAATCTATTCAGATCTTGCTGAAAATGTAGGTGCATTCGACCAAAAGATGTCGATGAAGCGTGAGGTTATCGCCGACAAGGGTATCTGGACTGCGAAGAAAAGATATATCCTCAACGTCCATGATTCTGAGGGTGTACGTTTCGAAAAACCAAAACTCAAGATGATGGGTATCGAGGCAGTCAAATCTTCAACACCTCAAAGCTGTCGTGATGCGATCAAGAAATCACTCGAACTTATTATGAACACGAATGAAAATATAGTTCAAGAATATATCAATGACTTCCGTTCTGATTTTTCTAAGATGCCTTTCGAAGATGTTGCATTTCCTCGAGGCGTGAATAACTTGAATAAATATATGAGGAAGCAGAAATCATTACCGATACATGTACGAGGTGCATTGGTATTCAACCAAACTCTGCTAGACAAAGGTCTAGACAAACAGTATGAACTAATCAAGGAAGGTGAGAAGATCAAGTATTCTTACATGCGTCTTCCGAATCCAGTAAAGTCAAATGTGCTGGCAATACTTTCTAGTCTTCCACCTGAGTTCGGGCTGGACCAATATATAGATTACAATCTCCAGTTCGATAAAGCATTCCTCGAACCGCTGCGTGCTGTTCTGGAAGTTATAGGATGGAACGAAGAAAAAAGTAACAGCATAGAAGATTTTTTCAACTAGGAAGACAACAATGGCTGATATACCTGAGGAATATCTTTCCTACGACTTTGGTTTTTCTGCGGTCGACGATCCGTATCAAGCAACAGAGCAAACACAAGAGCCTGTAACTGCAACGATGTCGGAAGACGTCGAGCTGAAACTAAACTCAATCGAGGAAAGTATAAAAGCACTCACATCGTTAATGTATAGGTTGGAAGAAAATGAAGATGAGCGAGCGTCGGAAGCAGAGCTTCGAGATAAAGTACGCAAGTTGGAGGCAATCATAATCCCACTTCTCAATAATCTTCTGAAAACTGCAGATAAAGATTACATTCATTGGCCAAATCGTGGACCACTCATTGAGCAGCAAATTCAGAAAGTGTTAGACATTACCCGAGGATAACATGGATAGAATAGTAATCCTGCTGGTCGGCATTGCCATATCAGCAGTGGCAGCTTGGTATTCTATTATCGGGTTGACCACAATATTTGCAGCTTCATTTATACCCATTATCATCATGGGTTCTGTACTTGAGGTTGGTAAGATTGTGACCGCATCATATATGTTCCGAAACTGGAGTAACATACCGATACTGATGCGAGGATATTTTTCGTTTGCTATTTTGATTCTAATGCTCATCACGAGTATGGGAATCTTTGGATATCTTTCGAAAGCACATATCGATCAGACACTTGGGAGTGGTGATAATACTTTACAAGTTCAACTTCTTGACCAACGCATACAACGTGAGCAAAACAAACTCAACGATGCGAATCGTGTTATTGAACAGCTGGATAAATCAGTAGAAGCATTGATCAAGTATGATAGGATTCGTGGTCGTGATGGTGCTATCGCAACTCGTAAAGCACAAACCGAAGAACGCAACCAACTCAATGGCTTGATTGAAGCTACATCAAACGAAATATCAAAACTGCGTGAGAAACGATTAGTCTTACAAAAACAACAGCTCAAGTTTGAAGCAGAAGTCGGACCAATAAAATATATTGCCGACCTAGTCTATGGCGATAAAGCAAAAGAAAAGATAGACGAGGCAGTTCGTGGAGTTATCATACTGCTTGTTGTTGTATTTGATCCACTCGCGATACTTCTGATTGTAGCAGCTGGTGGTATTGATGTGGTTCCTGCGCAACCAAAAATAAAAACGAAAACTCCATTGTTTGCAGGAAGATCTAAGCGTAGAATAAGAAAGGGTACAGAAAGGTTCGAAGGTGATGCTGCTGAAATAGTCAGTGGTGAAGATTGGGAAACGACTGAGAAAGTGAAGATACAAAAAGAAAAATGATTGTTGTTATTGATGATTTTTTCAGCAAGAATGATCATGCTGAAATTGTGAACCAGCATGAGTCTAATCAGTTTCCTGATCGTGATACATATTTCGATCGCGATCAACATGCATTTGTTGAGGAGATAATAAAATCTTCTCGGAGATATATTGATTACGATGAACACATTGGTTATGAAATGCATTTCAACAATGGTAAATTGAATCCACATAGAGATAAAGATCAGAAATTATTTTGGGAAACTCAAGAGCAAGTTTTTCCTCTGGTTGGATTGGTGTACTATATAAAAGCACCCTCATTCGGAGGCGAACTTGTATTTCCAGAAGACGGTGCTACAGTTTCACCGAAAGATAGAAGGTTGATTATATTCGAACGACACATGTTACATTATGTAAATGAGTTTGAGGGTGAAAGGATTTCCCTTGGAATAAATCCTTGGGACCATGTCCCGACAGCTTATAGGAGATAATATGAGTGATTTTTTTCGTCAGATGATTAAAGACATCGGTGATGTCGATACGCACATCGCCGAGGATGGTCTACATTCTTCTGAGTTTTCAGGAGCGATCGATACAGGTTCATACATTCTAAACGCAGCATTGACTGGCAGTTTGTATGGCGGTGCACCGAACAATAAAATTACTGCATTTGCTGGTGAGTCAGCAACTGGTAAGACCTTTTTTGTTCTTGGCATCATTCGTCAGTTTTTAATTGATAATCCCGATGGTGGTGTTTTCTATTATGATACTGAAGCTGCTGTTACCAAAGATATGATGTCTGAGCGTGGTATTGATACCAGTCGTGTGATTGTATCAGAGCAAACTACAGTTCAAAGTTTTAGAACTCATGTTATGCGTACACTCGATCGGTATCTAGAATCAGATGAGCGACCACCTATTTTGTTTGTGCTTGATTCACTTGGTCAGCTTTCTACCGAAAAAGAAGTTTCAGATATTGCCGACGGTAAAGATACACGGGATATGACTCGTGCTCAGTTGTTGCGTGGTACGTTCCGTGCGCTTTCGTTGAAACTCGCTAAAGCGAAAGCAGCAATGCTCGTCACGAACCATGTCTATGATGCGGTCGGTTCTTATATGCCAATGAAAGAGATGGGCGGTGGTGCTGGTCTGAAGTATGCAGCATCTCAAATTGTATTCTTGTCAAAGAAAAAAGACAAAGATGGTACTGAAGTTGTCGGTAACATTATTCACTGCCGCATGCATAAGAGCCGTTTCACGAAAGAAAACAAAATGGTTGATGTTCGTCTTTCGTATGACACAGGGTTGGATCGTTATTATGGTCTGCTCGAACTTGCTGAAAAATACCAAATCATCAAGAAGGTCAGTACACGTTATGAACTCCCTGATGGTTCAAAACTATTCGGCAAACAAATCATGGCTAATCCCGAAAAGTATTTTACCGAGGATATCATGCATAAGTTGGAAATAGCAGCGGAAACAGAATTCAAATATGGAAAGGTTGGGATCGATGAAGTCGACGACACCGAGGAAAGTCAATTACAAGATACTTGATGAGGACTCTAACAACCTCGCAATTATCGAAATATTGGAAGATCCGTTCAATGGAGTCAAATTCCATTTTGGTGAAGTTGGACCATTTGATACAGACACAGAAGAATTTGGTGTGAAATTTCAGTTTACTATTGATGAAGGAGATGATACATTAGAGAAAGATCCAAAGTTTCAAGAAGTGGTCGCCCATGTATTATACAGCATTGTGACAGGTAATGAGAATTGAAGAAACTATCCTTCGGCATCTAGTTCACAAAGAACATTTTGCCAGAAAAGCACTACCATTCCTTCGGGACGAATATTTTTCAGATTCAAGTGAAAGGTTGATCTATCATAGAATAAATGAGTTTGTACAAAAATATAATGACATCCCCTCTCGTGAGGCACTCGAAATTGATCTTGATCAGATAAAGAATTTATCAGAAGATCAATACACTAAATGTGTTGACATCATACAAAACCTCGGTGAACCTGATCGCGTAGATGAGCAGTGGTTGATCGACGAAACAGAAAGGTTCTGTCAAGATCGCGCAATCTATAACGCTATTATGGACAGCATCGGTATCATCGATGGCAAAGACAAAGATAGAACTAAAGGTAGCATTCCAGAGATACTGACCTCTGCGTTGGCTGTTTCTTTCGACAGCCATATCGGTCACGACTTCCTTGAAGATTATGAAGAACGATTTAACTTCTATCACAAAGTTGAAGAACGCATTCCTTTCGATCTTGAGATGATGAATACTATTACACGTGGTGGTCTGCCTCGTAAATCCCTCAACATTATTCTTGCAGGTACAGGTGTCGGTAAGACGTTGGCTATGTGTCACATGGCTGCAGCTAATCTGACTCTTGGTAAGAATGTGTTGTACATTACTATGGAGATGGCTGAAGAAAAGATTGCCGAACGTATCGATTCAAATCTTCTGAACGTGGCAGTTGATGAACTCACTGATCTCCCGAAAGACAGCTATGAGAAAAAAGTTGAGCGGATCCGTAACAAAACTGTCGGCAAACTAATCATCAAAGAGTTTCCGACTGCGTCTGCTCACGTTGGACATCTAAGACATCTACTGAATGAGCTTCAGCTCAAACGATCTTTCGTTCCTGATATTATCTATATCGACTATCTAAACATTTGTTTGTCGGCTAGAATAAAGACAGGAGCGAATGTCAACAGTTACACGTATGTCAAAGCAATCGCTGAAGAACTGCGTGGCTTGGCTGTTGAGAAAAACTTGCCAATCATTTCAGCAACTCAAACGACTCGTACAGGTTACAGTAACTCTGATCCTGGTCTTGAAGATACTTCAGAATCGTTTGGTCTTCCTGCAACTGCTGACTTCATGATTGCGCTGGTTTCTTCTGATCAACTTCAAGATCTCAATCAAATTATGATCAAGCAGTTGAAAAATCGTTACAACGATCCGACAATAAATAGGAGGTTCGTGGTTGGTGTTGACCGAGCAAAGATGAGGTTGTATGATTTAGAAGACTCAGCTCAGCTATCACCTGCTGAAGATAAACCGTTGATGGATACAACATCATTTGGTCAACGAGCAGAAGAAGATGATAATATGAAGTGGATGACAAAGGTTGCGGGAAGAAAGGATTTCAGCAAGTTAAGAGTATGACATTAGGAGAAGCAATTGAAGATTTATTGGAAATGGAAATCGACGATCGCGAAAGATTTCTCATGACATGTAAACTAGAAGCATGCTCACGTCACAATGATGGTTGGGTCATGAGTCACTATCAAACATATTTGAATGCAGCAAAACACTTGGAGGGTGTAAAGTAACTATGGGTAAGACGTATCGCCACACGAAAAACGTGTGGGAAGATGGAGAAAGTCGTGACAATCGCAGTAAGAAAAAAGCAAAGAAAAAATTCAAGTTGGATCAGCGACGTAAGGTTGACAAACACCAGGTTCTTGACTCGTACGCAGGTTCCCCGGATAACAGTCAGAGGCGGCACTTCTAAGAATAGAATAGCTGTTATTCGGGCTGCAGTTTGGATGATCTTTGACCAGCTCGGAAATCGAGTTGCACCGCAAATTATATTGGATATAGAATTAATCAGAAATCTTATCCATGATGAAGCAGTTTTCGGTGATTGTTTCGCTGCAGATAGTATGCGTCAGATTCGACCTAGATACTTTCAAATCAGATTAGATTCAGGTTTGGGGCTGTCAGTTCTACTCGAAACATTAGCACACGAAATAATCCATCTCAGGCAGTACGCTAAAGACCAGCTGTATGAATACCGGAACGGAGACAATAGATACGCTGGGAAGCGATACAAAAAAGATTGCGATGATCCCCCCTGGGAAGATGAAGCATCTAAATTAGAAAGGCACCTTTATCAGAAGTATTCCTCTCAATTATAAATAGGAGTTAGAGGAGTATGATAGATGGCAACACTGAGCAACAGAGATCTTGGAAACCGCAATAACCCCGAAGTCTTTGCGAATAGGATAGCAGGTAAAGGTGCATTCCAGCTCGATAATAGCGAGTCTCCTGCGTACAAGGCAACAGGTCGAGTCAAGGTAATGCTTTCAGGTAAAGCCACCATGTTTGATGGAAACTTTACAGAAAGCTCTCTTAGAACATATTTACAATCTAGAACAGGCAGCGATCACATTCAAGTCGAGCTTCAGGTTGGTAGAACAAAAACCTTCTATAGATCCTCAAAACTTTTCAAAGATAAAGAGTTCGGTGGCGTTGCATCTAAAGCTGGCGGTCAAGGATCCGAGCGACAAGAAGAAGGTTTGATAGAGGTTATAAACGAAGCCATCGCGAAATATGAAAAACCAACAGTCGCTGGAATTTCGGGGGATATTTTATCTGCTAAAAAATGGGAAGGTCTTTCTCAAATAGGAAAAGAGCCATACACAGACATTATCATAGAAACATCTAGAGGGAAGTTTAATGTTTCTTGTAAAGATATATCTGCTCCCTCTCTAGCAGGTGGTGGTCTTGCTGGAATAAAACTTGTTACACCAGAACTGCCAAAAAAGTTTTATGCTGCAGTCATGGCATATATGAAAAATACAATGAAACTGAAGCAGGGAGATGTTGTTCCTGCTGACAGTGTCCCAAACTTTTATGCAGAAATACCATCAAGATATATGGATATCATCCTCAAAGGAACAGCTCAAATGGGTGGTCCAGTTACCCACATGTACATAGGAAAAATGGATGTTGTCGGAAATGTTGGAAGATCTCAGATAGGACTCAATGGCAATTTTTTCACGATAAGTGAATACAAGAGAAAAGTTGGTAAGTTCTATTTCAGATTGAGGAAACGAGATATCGATCCAACTAACACAACCAAAGTAGAATATCAAAGAATGAATACAGAAGGTCTTCCAATTTTACTAAAAGCTACAACGACTGGGAGAAATAACATGAGACTCGTCATCGACGACAAGGTTACTGGTCCTGGTCAACTTGTAAGAATTTCATAAACTCCCTTTGGTATGGGTCATAGATAAGGTATAATAAGTCAATGCTTAAACTTCAAAGCTATCTCGCCGAACAAAAGAATACTCATATGGAGCACCTCGAAGATCTGGTGCTGAACAAAGGTATTGTCGGTGCACGTGAGATATTTGCATTCCTGACCTCACTCGGTGAAATGCTCGGCGGAAACAGCAAAAGCAGTCTTTCAGCGACAGTAACGGGGGCGGGAGCACCTGCTATCTTTAT
>Ga0181592_10004414_pt1 | contig 11646 bp, 17 predicted proteins | sample 071ome_20_FD_133755 | JGI IMG/M metagenome (GOLD analysis project Ga0181592, IMG submission 133755) | Coastal salt marsh microbial communities from the Groves Creek Marsh, Skidaway Island, Georgia - 071412BT metaG (megahit assembly) | ecosystem: Environmental > Aquatic > Marine > Intertidal...
CATTAACTTGGTTAGTTTTTCCTCACTAGCAGCTTTTTTTAAATGCTCATGAAAATAGTTCCTGGCTTCTTGTTTCATTTTTCCTCCTATCTAAAGATCTCTTTAATGAAATATAAAATAAATGCGAATGCTCCAAAGTGAACAACCAGGGTTAAAAAATCGTTAAGCATTGTTTGACTCCTTTAGCTCTGGTAGTTCATCTTCTCTATCAAGATTTTTTGCAATATCTTGAAACCATTCTTGATCTTCTGGGTGCATATCCTGGAACTCATCCAAAAGATCTTCAAAAGTTCCCTCAATGCCGTTATATGGTGAAGTATAAAAAGATGCTAAATATTTTCCTCTTTCTGTTTCTTCGTAGATGGCAACCTGGTAATCGCTATTTGTTAAAAACACATAACCAGAATTTTTATTAAAACCTATCTTGACTCCGTCATTGTCAAAATCTGATGGTAAACCATTATCAAACATGGCAACCAAAAGATTTTTTGCTTCTTCTAGTTCTCTAGTGCCAAACTGGCTAAGATCTTCAGTGTAAGTATTGTTTGTCATTTTATAACCTCCGCAGTTATATAATTAATTAATATATTAATAGCAAAATTTGCTATATAGTCAATTGTGCATTATTGTCGCACCAAAAAAAAATATAAAATAATTTGCTTTTTTAAAATAAATATAGAAATTATTGCTATGAAATTAGAACAATACAGAACAAAAAACAATTATACTTTCGGAAAACTGGCGGAAATACTAGGTTTTTCAGATCATTCCAATGCGGCTCGACTCGTTCAACGATGGTGTCAAGGTTTTACCCCATCATCAAAAAATATTAGAAAAATAGTTCAAGCGACTGGAGGTAAAGTTAAAGTCAATGATTTCTTCCAAGATTAATCCCGATCTTTTAATTTTTAACTGGAAAGATCCCCAGGAAGATGAAACGGGATGGAAAGAGTTAAAAGATAGTTTTATCGGTTTGGCGGATTGCTTATCGGTAGGATGGGTTATTGAAGAAACAGAAAATTTTTATGTTTTAGCTGCTGATTTAATCATTGAAAACGGACAGATCACAGACACTGGAAGGCGTCAAAGCATCTATAAATCAAGGCTGAATATATTCAAAAGGATTAATTTTAATATTTATGATCGAAAAATGGAAGCTATTAAAAAAGGTAAACGCAGACCAAAAGCTGAATGATGCTGCAAGACGGGTGATGTTTTTTCTTTTAGATAGAGAGAACAACAAGACAAAAAAACTTTATCCCAGTCATGCCAGGCTGTCAGATGATACAGGATTATCCAGGAGCAGTATCAAGCGAGGAGTTGCCAACCTTATTAATAATGGATATCTAACCAGGTTAAAAAAAGGATATGTCGGTAGAGCGACAGAATATAAAATAAATTATCATGTTTCACATAGTGAAAAGGGGATCATAATTGAGCCAAAAGGGGTTCATAATTGGACTCAAAGGGGTTCAGAATTGAGCCACCAATTAACTAATGAATTAACTAATAAATTAACTAAAGTTGAGGGTTCAAATATGACCACCATTAAAGAAGAAGAAAAAAAGAAAGTAGCAAATATATTAAAAAATCTAACTAAAGGATTTAATATTAATTATCGTAATGTTTCAGACGGAAACAAAAGAAAATATTTAGATCCAGAAAGTATTCGTCAAAGATATGTTCAAAAGACTGGTGATTATAAAGCATCTATTGAATGGAAAGCAAAATATTTAAATCCTAAAACAAGCGAGGAAGCCTGGAATATTGCTGTCTATTTAGGGATTGTAAAGGATTATAAGAAAAAATAATGGTAGGCAGACCAAGTAAAAAGGTATTTTGCCAAGCAAAAAGAAAGTACGATGGGAAGCAGTGCCAGGCTAAAGGGATACTTTGTAAGAATGGAAGGTGGATTTGTCGTTATCATGGAGGTAAATCAACAGGAGCAAAAACGCTTGAAGGTAAGTTGAAACAATATAGAAACTTGATACAGTACAGGAACAAAACAGATGAAGAAATCAAAAGCATTATATTTAAAGATCATTGAACAATTAGAACTGGGTAATAGTCTAGCTTCTATTTGTAAAAAAAAAGATATGCCTGGTTTGTCTACTGTTCATGAATGGATGAAAAACGATCAAAAGTTTAAAGAACAGATATTAGACGCAAGACGACTCGGAGCGATGACTTGGTTGGATTGGATGCAAGATCTTTTAACTCAAGAGGTAGAACCTCAACAAGTACAATGGAACAGGGAAAGATTACATCACGCCAGATGGATGGCTAGTAAGTTGGTTAGTGTGTTTGGTGATAAGCAGACTGTCGTCAATGAAGGTGATCCGATTATCAAGGTAGTTTGGAAGGAAGAAGAAACAGCAGATCATCCCAGTACAGAGCAGAAACAAGACGATCACGCACACGCAATAAGAGGTTCGATGGATAATGATAAGAAAAGCATTCAATAAGCTAATAAAATCAAGACTATATACCGCTTATAATACAAGTTATGCAAACTTAGAAACATTTTTCCAGGAATAATGACTGGTTTTGCTAGTTTTTTTTTATCGATACCCCCAAAAACTGGGGTGCGTCTGAGTATATATAATACATGGGAGATCAAGACACTTGAACAAAGACAGTCTAGTAACAGCTAAAGTAATCATCGACAACAAAACAAAAGAAGTCAAAATAGTTATTGGTAAATTTGATGATGAACCTAGTATGATTGAAGCTGCACAAACAATATGCGAACACCTTGCTATAGATTTCAACGATGAACTCTTAGCCTTAAAGGAAACCATTCATTGAAAACAATCGAGATACCTTACAAGCCTAGACCACAACAACAAAAGCTCCATAGTGATTTAAGTAAATACAGATTTGCTGTAATCGTCATGCACAGACGAGGTGGTAAAACAGTCATGTCTATCAACCACCTAATTAAATCGGCTCTCACGAGTAAAAAAAAGGCATTTAGAGGTGCATTCTTTGCTCCTACTAGAGTCCAGGCTAAATTGATTGCCTGGGATTATTTAAAACATTATTCCCGCAAGATACCTGGGATGAAGTTTAATGAAACAGAATTGAGAGCTGACTTCCCAACAGGAGCAAGAGTATCTTTGTTTGGTAGTGAAAATCCAGACTCTGCTCGTGGTCAATACTTTGATGAAATATTCTGTGATGAGTATGCACAAATGGATGAAAGACTATTTCCAGAGATATTACGACCAGCTGTTGCAGACCGCTTGGGTAATATTTATTTCATCGGAACACCCCAAGGCATGAATAGTTTTTATGATTTGTATGAGAAAGCAAAAGGAGATGCAGCCTGGCTAACAGTTATTCATAAAGCGAGTCAAACCAACCTTGTACCTAAAGAAGAATTAGAAGAAGCAAGGAAACTGATGACCGAAGATCAGTATCAACAGGAATTTGAATGTTCCTGGACAGCCAATGTAAGCGGTGCGGTGTATGGTAAAATTATTGATAAAATGGAAAATAAAAACCAGATTGGTAAATTTCCCTTTGATCCAGGCTATCCCGTAGATGTTTATTTTGATTTAGGAATATCAGATGATACTAGTTTATTATTTATACAGCCTATTGATAGAGCAATAATAGTATTTGATTGTTATAGTAATAATAACAAAAGCCTAGATCACTATGCAGACTATATCCGACAAACAGGCTACCCTATTAGAAATTTTGTATTTCCACACGATATAGAACATCGAGAGATGTCTACTGGACATTCTAGGAAAGAGTATGCCTATAGTATGGGAATGCGACCACTACGAGTCTGTCCAAAGCTGCCGATAGAGGATGGAATACACGCTGGACAACTCTTGCTAAATCGCACATATATTGATAGAGATAACTGTAAACCATTCTTGGATGCGATGAGATGGTATCATCGTAAGTGGTTAGATAAATTAAAAACTTATTCCAAACCGATCCATGACTGGTCAAGTCACTATTGTGATGCCTGGCGAACAGCCGCTGTTGCAATTAGAGATTTGGATTTTAACAACACTGCTCCAATGCAGAAATATGCAGAGGGGTTAAACTACGATCCACTAGGGAGGGATTGATAATGGGATTTTTAAGACCAAAGACACCAGCTCCGCCACCACCTCCAGCTCCGCTGCCTGAAGTACCAGCAGCTACCGCTGCCGAGTTACCAGCTGAGTCTACAGAAATGATTAAACAAACAATGAAGAAGAAAAGAGCTGGTTATACTAAAACTATTTTAACTTCTAAAAAAGGCGTGGAAGAAGATCCACAAATTTATAAGAAAACTTTATTAGGTGGTTAAATGAGTTCAGAAGCAGCAACAAAGTCTAGAGAACAAAAAAGAGCAGCATCGACTCAAGAGCTGATGTCAAATATCATGAGTCCAGGTGCGGGTGAAATTTCTAAAAAACGAGAGAAAGAATTACAGGATGCTAAAAACAGAGGTAGGGGTGTCGAATTTATACCAGGGAAAGCTCCAGTCGTAGAAGGTTTAACACAAAAAGGTGGTAAACCAGTTTTTAATACAAACGCTAAAGCAACAGACTATACAGGAAGAATTGTTTCACCAGCTCCTACATTTGGAGAGATGGCGGGTGATATGGCAAGAGCTGTTTTTGGCGGTCAAGCAAAGACACCATCCTATTTAAGAAAGCCTATTATTAATGCTGATGGAACAGTAGCGAAAAATTATATGCAGTATGCATCAAAGCCAGAAAAGGTAACAGGAATAATTCCAGCAATAGGAAAAAAGGCTGTGAGTGTTGCTAGTCAAGGTGGTTTAGTCGGAATGGCATATAATGCAATCTTAGGAAAAGATCAATTAAATGCAGCAGAAAGAAAACGAGAGAGATATAAAAAAATGTCTAATGCAGAAAAACTAGCTGCGGGTGCAAAAGAATACGCAACATTATTAGGTGGTCAAAGAAATCAGAAAGGTGGATTGATTAAATAATGCAAGGCAAAGATTTAAAAAGCCAGTTCAGTCAATTAAAAACGAAAAGACAAAACTGGGAAAGTCATTGGCAAGAAGTCGCTGATTACTGTTTACCTAGACGAGCTGATGTCACTACCACCAGATCTAGGGGTGATAAAAGAACTGAAAGAATTTTTGATGGCACAGCTTTACACGCATTAGAATTATTATCATCATCGTTACATGGAATGCTGACAAACGCAGCAACTCCCTGGTTCTCTATGAGATTTAAAGATGAAATGATTTCTAATGTAGAACAGAATAAAGAATGGTTAGAGTCATGTACTGATACCATGTATATGGCATTAGATAGATCTAACTTCCAACAAGAGATCCACGAACTTTATACAGACATGGTAGCCTTTGGTACTGGCTGTATGATGATTGAAGATGATGAAAAAGATTTTATAAGATTTTCAACCAGGCATATTAAAGAAATTTATATCCAGGAAAACAACAAAGGTGTTGTTGATACTATTCATCGTGAACTAAAGATGTCTGCCAGAGCTGCGTACCAGCAGTTTGGAGATAAGTTACCAAAAAGAATAATGAAGATTGTTCAAACAGCTCCGCATGATGATGTTACGATTTATCATTGTGTGAAGCCTAACGATGATTTGAATCCTTATAAGATGGATAATAAATCAATGGCATTTAGTTCTGTTTATTATGATGAAGATGGAACAATCATTAACATCTCTGGATTTATGGAGTTCCCTTTTGTTGTACCAAGATGGTTAAAATCAAGTAATGAGATTTATGGTAGATCACCATCAATGACAGCTCTTGCTGATATCAAGATGATTAACAAGATGGCAGAAACAACAATTAAGGCTGCACAAAAAATGGTAGATCCACCATTGTTAGTGCCTGATGACTCTTTTGTTTTACCCGTAAGAACACAACCAGGTGGACTAAACTTTTATCGTAGTGGTTCAAGAGATACAATTACTCCATTAAACATTGGTGCGAATACACCATTAGGTTTAAATATTGAAGAACAAAGAAGAACAGCTATTAAACAAGCATACTATATCGATCAGTTATTGATGTCACAAAACATTCAGATGACTGCAACGGAAGTAATGCAGCGTAACGAAGAAAAGATGAGATTGTTAGCTCCCGTACTAGGTAGACTACAATCAGAAATGTTACAGCCTTTGATTAATAGAACTTTTAATATTCTACTAAGGAAAGGAATATTACCTCCAGCTCCAGAAGAACTTCAAGGTCAAACCATTGATATCGAATATGTATCACCATTGGCAAGATCTCAGAAACAAGGAGATGTCCAGGCAATACTTCGTACCTTAGAGATTATCACTCCGATGTCACAAATGAGTCCAGTAATGGATTTCATTGACAGTGACCGCATGGTAAATCACTTGGCGAAAGTTTTAGGTGTACCATCGAAAGTGATACGATCAGTGGATGAAGTCCAGGCTATCCGACAGCAAAGAGCTGCAGCTCAACAACAAGCAGCACAACAGCAACAGGATATGCAGATGGCTGAAGCTGGTGGAAAAGTAGCACCTTTGGTGAAGGAACTACAGCGTGGATAAAAAAACACTAGACGATCTTTTTCAAAACTATAGAACAACTTTTGGTACTGTCCAAGGACAGAAAGTTTTAGAAGATCTCGAAAGTAGACTCCATCAAAACACAACTACATTTTCCAAAGACTCATTAGAAATGGCATATCTAGAAGGACAAAGATCTGTCTTACTAATGATTAAAAATATAATTAAGGAGAAAAAGAAAAGATGAGTGAAGAACAGACAACTGCTGTTGAACAGCAATCTGAAGTAACACAAGAAACACAAGCGGCAGATCCTGGCGTAACTTTCTTAGATCAGTTACCAGAGGATTTACGAGGAGAGCCATCATTAAAAAATTTTACTAATGTTGGTGATATGGCTAAGAGTTTAGTCCATGCACAGAAAATGATTGGCATGGATAAAATTCCAGTGCCTGGCAAACATACAACTCAAGATGATTGGAATGTTATTTATTCTAAATTAGGTAGACCAGAAACACCGAATGATTATCAGTTTGAAACAAAACTAGATGCAAGTGATCCTGGATTACAACAGTTTAAAGAAGTAGCACATTCGATTGGATTAAATGCAGACCAGGCAAGTAAGATATTAAACTTTTATGGTGAACTATCTGAAAGTGGACAGGAAACATTAGCTGCACAACAACAGCAAGTAAGGGAACAATCAGAGTCTGATTTAAGAAAAGATTGGGGTTTAGCTTTTGATAAAAAGATCCAACAAGCGGATAATGTCTTTCAAAAATTTTTCCCTAATGAAATGAAAGAAGTTAAATTAGAGAATGGTAATCTCTTAGGTAATGATCCTCAGTTCATTAAAGCATTAGCTGGATTAGCAGAGAACTTTTCTGAAGATAACATGACTGCAGAAAATGATTTGACAATGACTCCAGATGATGCTCAAAGAGAGATAGAAAAATTAACAGCTCCTAATACTCCGTACTGGGATAAAAAACATCCTGGACACAGAGCAGCTGTTGAAGAAGTTTTCATGCTCCAGAATATGAAGCATGGGATAAGTCCAGAATAATCCTAATAGGACTCTGGTGACATTAGGAAAGACTGACATCTATCAGATGTTAAATGAAGATAAACCCTTTACGGATAATTTATCGAAGAAAGTAAAAACAACAACTATTAAGAAAGGAACAGACAAAAATGTCTACACAAATAACTACAGCATTTGTAGAACAGTATAGTAACAACGTTTCTATGCTTTCACAGCAAATGGGTTCTTTACTTAGAAACGCTGTTGATGTTGAAACAATCAAAGGTAAGAATGCTTTCTTCGAACAGATTGGTGCAGTCACAGCTCAAGTAAGATCCACACGACACGCAGATACACCACAAATTGATACGCCACACTCTCGCAGACGAGTTTCACTCGCTGACTACGAGTGGGCTGATCTCATTGATGATCTTGACAAAGTAAGAATGTTAATTGATCCAACTTCTTCCTACGCTAAAGCAGCAGCCGCAGCGATGGGTAGAGCGATGGATGATGTTGTCATTACTGCTCTTGGCGGATCAGCAGACACTGGTGTTGCTGGTGGTACAGCAGTAACTTTACCAGCTGGACAGAAGCCTTTTTCAGCTTCTCAAACAGATGGTTTAACAATCGCTAAACTACTAGAAGCAAAATATCTTTTAGATAATGCGGATGTAGATCCTTCATTAAAGAGATATTTCCTATGCTCACCAAAGCAGATCCAAGACTTATTAGCTACAACTGAAGTTAAGTCATCTGACTTCAACACAGTTAAAGCTCTTGCTCAAGGTTCAGTAAACTCATTCTTAGGATTTGAGTTCATTCCTTCAACAAGACTAAGTTTTGATGCTACAAACACAGACGATAGACTTTGCTACGCATTTACTGAAGATGCAATTAAACTTGCTATTGGTAAAGACGTAACAGCTCGTATTGATGAAAGAGCTGACAAGTCTTATGCTACTCAGGTCTACTATTCTATGGCAATCGGTGCAACTAGAATGGAAGAAGAAAAAGTAGTAGAAGTCGCTTGTGACGAGTAATCTACTTAACCAGGGGGAGCTTTTGCTCCCCTTGCACAAAGGAGAAAACGATGCCAAGTAAAGGTTTATATTACAATATCAACAAAAGAAAAAAGGCTGGAACATCCAGACCAAAATCAAAATCAACTATTTCTGACGAAGCCTATGCTAATATGAAAGCTGGATTTCCTAAGAAAAAGAAAAAAACTATGATAGGATAAATCATGCCATATTCAAAATATTCACCAAAACAAAAGAAACTTGCCGCAGTAGCGGGTAATCCAAAGAAGATTGAAGCTGCTGATTTAAAAAAAATTAGAAAAACAAAAAAGAAAACAATGATCGGTTAAGATGCCTTTAAAGAAATATCAAAACAAAAGTGGTGGATTAAACCAAGCTGGTAGAGATTACTACAAAAGAACAGAGGGTAGTAATTTAAAAGCACCAGTAAAGTCGGGAACAAATCCACGCAGAGTATCTTTTGCTGCTCGTTTTGCTGGAATGTCGGGTGGAATGAAAAAACCAAACGGAGAGCCAACAAGATTAGCATTAGCATTAAGAGCCTGGGGTTTTGGTAGTAAAGAAGCAGCAAGAAAATTTGCTAACAATAATAAAAAATCAAATAGAAAGACAATGATAGGATGACATCTGTAGTAGAAATTTGTAATTCAGCTGTTAATATTTTAGGTGCGAATAATATTACTGCCTTAACAGAGGATAGTAAGAATGCAAGATTATGTAATCAACGATATGAACCATTAAGAGATGCAGTCTTTAGAGAGCATACCTGGAATTGTTTAGTCAAAAGAGTTCAACTAGCTCAAGATACAGCTAGTCCAACACACGAATACACATATCAATATCAGCTGCCTAGTGATTGTATTAGGGTTTTGTCGCTAGGTGGCTACCATGATGGATCATCATCTAATGTCGATGGCGGTCAAAAATTTAAAGTAGAAGGTAGAAAAATATTAACGGATGAAGATACTGTTTATTTAATATACTCAGCCAGGGTAGCTGATCCTACTCAATATGATAGTTTATTAATTGAGTCTATTGTAGCAAGATTAGCAGCTGAGTTATGTTATGCGATTACCAGTTCAACCAGTTTAGCTGTTGCATTGAAACAAGATTACAATGAAAAATTAAGATTAGCTAGACACGCAGACGCAACCGAAGGAACACCAGACTATATAGACAGTTCAACATTTATTAATTCGAGGTTTTAAATGCCAAGACAAACTGTTGCTTACACCAACTTTACCGCTGGTCAATTATCACCCAGGCTAGATGGAAGAACAGATTTAACAAAATATTATAATGGTGCAAAAACCATTAGTAATTTTACAATTCAACCTCATGGTGGTGCAAGTCGTAGACCAGGTACATCTTTTGTTCATGAAGTCAAAGATAGCTCTAGTGCTGTTAGATTAATTCCTTTTGAATTTTCAACAGTTCAAACTTATGTCTTAGAGTTTGGAGATCAATATATTCGTTTCTTTAAAGACAAAGGTATTATTACAGAAACAGCTAAGACAATAACGAACATCAGCCAAGCTAATCCAGCAGTAGTAACTTCTACCGCACATGGATATACCAATGGGGATCATGTCATTATTAGTTCAGTTACAGGAATGGTGGAAGTCAATGGAAAGACTTTTAAAGTCGCTAACACAACCGCCAATACATTTGAGTTACAGGATGTTGATGGGAACAATATCGACTCTAGCAGCTATACTGCCTATGCTTCTGGTGGTAGTGCTTTTAGAATTTATGAAATAGCTTCCCCTTATGCAGCAGCTGATGTTGCACAACTCAAGTTCGCACAATCTGCAGATATCATGTATATCTGTCATCGCGATTATACAGTTAGAAAATTATCAAGAACAGGACATACATCCTGGACACTAAACGAAGTAGAATTTAATGTTCCCCCATTCCAAGCACATAACGACACAACAACAACAATCACCGCTTCTCATACAGCAGTAGGATCATCAGCAACTTTTACCGCTTCTTCTACAACAGGCATCAATGGTGGTGATGGATTTAAATCAACGGATGTAGGTAGAGCAATACATTTTAATGATGGTCATGCGATTATTACTGCTTTTAATTCAACAACAGAAGTAGTCGGTACAGTGAAAGTAGCTCTAGGATCAGGATCAGCCAATACAGATTTTGCTTTAGGATCATTTTCCGACACTACTGGACATCCATCCAGTGTGACTTTCTTTGAACAACGATTAGTGTTTGCGGGTACAAACGAAGAACCACAAACATTATTCTTTTCAAAAGTAAACGAATATGAAAATTTTGATGATGGATATCACACAAGTGTAACTGATACTTCAGCGATGATTTATACAATCGCATCAAACAAAGTAAACAGTATTAGATTTTTATCTGCACAAAGATCATTGATTGCGGGAACAGTCGGTGGTGAGTTCGTGGTATCAGCATCAGGTACAACTCAACCAATTACACCTACTAATATACAAATTCAAAGACAAACATCTTATGGATCAGCTAATGTGGATGCAATTCAGGTAGCAAACGTCACCATGTTTCTACAAAGAGCAAAAAGAAAAATTAGAGAATTAACTTATAGTTTTGACTTTGACTCTTATGTAGCTCCCGATATGACTATCCTGGCAGAGAATATTACCGAGTCGGGTATTAAAGAATTATCATATCAACAAGAACCAGAAAGTATTTTATGGGGTGTAAGAGAAGATGGAAGATTAGTCGGACTAACATATCAAAGAGCAGAGGATGTCGTAGGATGGCATCTTCATGAGATTGGCGGATCATTTGGATCAGATAGTTTTGGTCATGTAGAAAACCTGGCAACTATTCCAGGAGATGCAGATGAAGATGATTTATACATGGTAGTAAAAAGAACTGTTAATGGATCAACAAGAAGATATGTAGAATATTTAGAAAATTATGATTATGGAACAAATATTGCAGATGCTTTCTTTGTTGATAGTGGACTTCAATATAGTGGATCAGCAACCAATACTATTTCTGGATTAAATCATTTGGAAGGTGAAACAGTAGCTATCCTAGCAGATGGTGCAACTCATCCAGA
>Ga0181592_10004416_pt1 | contig 11642 bp, 8 predicted proteins | sample 071ome_20_FD_133755 | JGI IMG/M metagenome (GOLD analysis project Ga0181592, IMG submission 133755) | Coastal salt marsh microbial communities from the Groves Creek Marsh, Skidaway Island, Georgia - 071412BT metaG (megahit assembly) | ecosystem: Environmental > Aquatic > Marine > Intertidal zone...
AATGCCTCCTTGCCAGAGAGCCGTATAACTCCAATTGCACCAGAACCCGCTGGGGTAGATAGGGCGACTATAGTACCTGCACTTAACATAGTGCAAAATAAATTCTAATTCTTCAGCTATCCTAAAGCTTTGGACAAATTGATGGGTAAAAATTGAGTTTTTCCCCCACTAGAGCGGTTTATAAAATGTTGCTCTCCGTTTGTGTTCGCGGTGGTTGTAGTTTTTCCAAAGCTTTTGAATGGCTTGGTTTTCTTCGAGTTCTGGGTTGGTTTCCACGCGTGTAATACCAAATTTATTAAAGGTTTTTTGCATTTCATTAAAAATGATTGCCGTAACACCCTTGTTTTGATAATCGGGCCGGATGCCAATAAGATAAAAGGAGGCGCGCTTGCAAAAAGTGCGTGCCCAGAGCAAATGAAAAATGCCAAAAGGATACAAAGTCCCCTTGGCTTTTTGTAATGCTCGGCTAAAAGAAGGCATCGTAATTGCAAACGCAATCAGTTCGTTCTCGGCGTTGGTAACGCATTTTATAAACTCGGGGTTTACAAATTGTATAAATTGATTCTTGTAATGTTGGATTTGATAATCTTGAATCGGAACAAAAGTTTGCAGTCGATCGTAGGTTTTGCCCAACAAATCAAACATTTGATCAACATAGGGCAGTATTTCTTTATTGTTTTTAAAATCCAAAAGTTGGAGTTGGTATCGGTTTAGAATGACTTCTGAAAAGCGTTTTACTTTTTCGGGGGATTCTTCAAAATTTTTGATTTCGATCTCAAACTCCAACCATTCGGCTTGTTTTTGAAAACCCAATTGCTCCAGATGCTTTGCTTGGTAAGGATTGTGATACCAGGTAATCATTGTATTGAGTTCTTCAAAACCCTTAATGAGCATTCCTGCTTTATCAAGATTTGAAAAACCCATTGGGCCTTCGATCGTATTGAACTTTTTTTCCTTACCCAATGCGACAACCCGTTCTAACAATAAACGGCTTACCTCGAGTTGGTCAACGACATCATACCAGCCAAATCGGATGCGTTTTTTTTTGATTTGCTTGATTTCGATCCAATTGATAAGGGCTGCAATTCGACCAACAATTTTACCGTTTTGTAGGGCCACAAAATAACGTGCTTCTGCGTCTTTAAAAATAGGATTGACGTCTTTGTCTAGCGTATCCAACTCATTGTTTATGATGGGAGGCACATAGTAGGGGTTGTCCTTGTAGAGCGCTTGTCCGAAGCTTACAAAGGCTTTAAGTTCTTGACGGTTAAAAAGTTCTTTAATTAAAATTTCTCCCTCCATTCTGTTAATTTCTTCTGGCTTTTCGTGTACGCTTTTTATCTTTTTTGCTGGCTTTGCGAAGGCTTTTTTTCAAGCTACGTTCTTCTTTTTTAGCCTCCTTTTGTTGGATTTCTTCACCACTTTTAAAGTCTTTATGAAAATCCAGGCGGTAGGACACACCGGCATTGACAAAAAATTGGCTTGGTGTGTCTTTAATATTGCTGCCCAAGGTAGCTTCTACTTGCATGTTGTTGTTGACCAAATAGGCGGCCCCAATTCGAAATAGGGTGTCTTTATAAAAATCACTATAAATCCCTTGATTTTCTACATATACCGACCACAGTGGGTGAAAGGTGTGGGTTAGGGTGAGGAGATAGCTTTTTTCGATATAATCGGTAAGAATCCGATGTACATTCCAGTTGGTTACAAATACCCAAGTGCCTAAAAAATGGGATTGTGATGCCAGTGTTGCACGCAAACTCATCCGCGGTTCGGTATCCATGGTTTGTCCAAGATTTTGAAAGAAAAGCGGGCGATATAGGGTGTTGAAGACATTGCCGAAGGAGTAGGGGTTTTCTTTTAAGGGGTCAAGATTGACCCCAGCTGTAAGCGATAGTGCAGGGATAAGATGCTTTAGCTTAAACCCGTTATTGGCTTTCCAGCTATACATATTGACTTCTTCTGGATTTTTGAAGGGGTCAAAAAACAAAAACTTTATACCCAAAAAGTTTTGAAGAAAACCTTTTCTATTACTGCGTATGGGATCTCCGGCCATTTTATTTTCAAACTGATCCCACATAAAACTTCCCTCATACGTGAGCTCTAGGGTTTCGAACAAAAATCCCCAGCGTAGTGACATAAAGCTTACCAGCCCATTTACGTTAGAATTGTTATAGCCGTTATGCTGGTAGTTTCGAAGTGCCATCCCTGCCTCTGCCTGGATCACATTCTTACCTACTGCAAAGGCGCCAATGGACATTCCGGGGCGGTTGGAGTTTATTTGATCTGTGTATTGCCCATAAGAGTACTGAATTAGCACAAAGCTTATAAAAATCGTGAGATAAGACAAATAATAGACGGGCGTTTTCAATGCAAATCGACTTTTAAATTTGTTAGGAGTTCCGCTTGGGATCCCACAATTTTCTTTAATTTTGATACAAATCAAAGGTATACTTTTTGTTAGGATTGTTGAAATTTTTTCTGTTTCTAATCACCGGACTTTTCATTCTAAGGTTAGCAGCTCCTTTTCTTTTAAAATTCTTCTTACAGCGTTTGTCCAAAAAAATGCAACAGCAACAAACTCAGGCGCATCACAATGCCCCAACCAAAGAAACCACTAAAGATCTTGGTGAATATATTGACTATGAAGAATTGGATTAAAGCCATCGACTGGAAATCGTTAACCCCACATCTGATTGTCATTGGTGTTTTTGGAGTGTTGTCATTACTTTTTTATTATCCTTTGTTGTCCGGCAAGGTACTTTTGCAGTCCGACATTCAACAGTATGAAGGTATGGCGCGCCAACTCAATGAGGTGAGGGAAAAAACAGGTCATGAAACCTATTGGATTGATAATGCTTTTGGCGGGATGCCCACCTATCAACTGGGCGTCAAATATCCCTTGGATGTTTTGACCCCTTTTTATCAAATATTTAGGGTTTTTCCACGTCCTGCACATTTACTGTTTCTTTACTTTTTTTGCAGTTATATCCTACTGCTTGTCTGGGGGCTATCGTGGCGGGTTGGCCTTTTGGGGGCTCTGGGCTTTGGGTTTTCAACTTATCTACTGATTATCTTACAAGTCGGTCACAACACCAAAGCGGAGGCTATCGCATACATGCCGTTGGTTTTGGCAGGGTTTTTTATGGTTCTCAATCGCAACCAACGCTGGGGTTGGCTGTTGAGTATTTTGGCTTTAGGACTTCAGATTCGGGCCAATCACTACCAAATGACCTATTATTTGATTTTGCTTATGGGGGTTCTTGTTTTGGTTTATGGAGTAGCGGCTTTCAAGGACAAGACCCTAAAGGTTTTTGGCAAAAAAGTGTTGATTTTTTCAAGCGCTGCACTTTTGGCGTTGGGTCTAAATGCAACACCACTTTTGGCAACTGCCGAATATACTCAATATAGCACGCGCGGCCCCAGTACGCTCAAGTTTTCTCCGGAGGGACTTCCAAAAGCACAAGAATCGGGCTTGGATTATGACTACATTACCCAATATAGTTATGGTATTTTTGAAAGTCTTAACCTGATAGTTCCTCGTGTACTCGGCGGGGGCTCCCGTGAAGATTTGGGAACGGATTCCGAATTGTACTCATTTCTAATACAACAAGGCGTACCCCGAAGTCAGGCAGACGAATTTATAAAGGCGGTGCCAACCTATTGGGGGGATCAACCCATTTTAGAAGCGCCTGCTTATGTAGGAATTAGCATCGTTTTTTTAGCGTTTCTGGCGCTTTTTTCACTGAAAGGGAGAAAAAAGCGCTGGTTGCTTGCTGCAATTTTGATGTCTTTGGTCCTTTCATGGGGCAAAAATGTAAGCATCATCACCCAATTTTTGATCGATTATTTTCCGCTTTATAACAAGTTTAGAGCCGTTTCATCTGCGCAAGTTATATTGGAGTTGTGTTTTCCAGTTTTGGCAGCGCTCGGGGTTTCACAATGGCTTAAAAAGTCCTCACAATTTCCTTTTAACAAAACACTCCGTGCAGCAGCAATTTTTATGGGTGGCTTGGTAGTTTTATATCTATCTCAGGGGATGTTAACATATAGTGGTCCGATCGATCAGATGCTCGAGCAGGCCTATGGCCCCGTTTTTATGGATCAGATTGTCGCTGCTCGAAAAACAATCTTTAACGAAGATGTTTTAAGAGCTTTGGCCTTTTGTACTGCAATTTTGGTGTTGATTTATTTTTTGAAAATCCAAAAAATTAAACCCACAACCTTTATAAGCCTTTTACTGGTTGTCATCATGGCAGACCTATGGGGAATCGCAGAGCGCTACACCGATCGCAGCAATTTTGTCACAAAACGACAATACCAGGCCCAGCATTACCCCATGCCTGCAGATCAGACAATTTTGCAGGACACGACCCGGTATCGGGTTTATGAACCAGACCTTCGTTTGAGTGGTGCTCGAACAGCCTATTTTCACAATGCAATTGGGGGTTATCATGGCGCCAAATTGCGTCGTTTTCAAGAAGCATATGATTATTTTGTCGCGCATCAAATTGAAGGGTTTTTGGACATGCTTAATACAAAATATGTATTGTTTTCTGACGAAGGAGGCAGTCCCAAAGCACTGATTAATCCAAACGCCCTTGGCAATGCCTGGACTGTTGACAGTTTGATTGTTGTTGGTTCTGCAGACGAAGAATTGCAAGCGCTAAAAACATTGGATTTCAAAAATCACGCTACGATCAACTACGAGGATTATGAAAAGCTAAACGGCCTGATGCCTCAAAAAGATTCTTTGGCTTCGATACAATTGATCACAAACAAACCGCAAAAATTGGTCTATAATTTTGATGCCGCTTCAGATCAATTTGTTGTTTTTTCAGAAATTTATTATCCCAAAGGTTGGGAAGTTACAATCGATGAAAAACCGACGTCTTATTATCCTGCAAATTATATTTTAAGAGGTTTGTATGTGCCTAAAGGAAAGCATATTATATCTTTTGAGTTCAAGCCAAGCTTTATTTTTTATGGTAGCCTTGCTCGAGGGCTTAGCTTGATGCTAATTCTAATTATTTTGGCCTTTTTTGTGTTTCAACAATATAACAACACCCAAGCCTATGGGCATCATCGCTAAACAATCGTTTTATAATTTTATCAGTATTGGGTTGGCTTTTTTGCTAGGAGCAATCAATACCCTTTATCTTTACCCAACTTTTTTAGGAAGTACGCGGCAAGGATTAGTGGTTGCAATTTTGGCGCTTTCCAATTTGTTACAGCCTTTTTTGTCCTTTGGTGTGCAACATGCGATCATCAAATTCTATTCGTCTTTTGAAGATAAAAAGGATCGAGATGCACTTTTAAATTTCTCAATTTTTTCTCCTTTGTTGGTGGTTGCCCTAGTCAGTGCTTTTTTTTGGTTCAATTATGATTTGGTCGTGCAATTTGTCGCAGCCTCTAATTCGGGAATGGGCGAGTATGCCTTTTTGATTCTTTTGGTGGCGATAGCTACTGCTTATTTCGAAATATTTTTTAGTTGGTTGCGCGTTCATCTACATTCGGTTTTTGGCAATTTTCTTAAGGAGTTTTATCCTCGATTGCTGTTGTTAGGCTTGCTGACTTGCTATGCACTAGAGGTTTTAAACTTTAATGAATTTATGTTGGCCCTTTTGGTGGGCTATTATCTTAGATTACTCATAGTAATTGGCTACAGTTTTAAAATTTATAGCCCCCAAATTCGTTTTGATCTTCCCAAAAATTTTAAGTCCATACTTACCTATAGCCTTTGGATTTTGATGTCTGGCATGGCAGCTAGCTTTATACTAGATATTGACAAGTCAATGTTGTCCAATTTGGTCGCAATGGAAAATGTCGCCTATTACAGTGTTGCACTTTTTATTGCTACTGTAGTAGAAGCCCCGGGTAGAGCCATGTTTCAGATTGTAAGCCCTCTTGTCGCTAAGGCCATCAACAAAAACGATAAAATGGCTTTAGAACAGTTGTTGAAAAAATCATCTCGAAACTTATTGGTCGTTTGCAGCTTTATCTTTCTGATTATCAACCTCAATCTTGAAGATTTTTATGCTTTGGTAAATAAACCTGGATACGATTCGGCCATCTTGGTGGTTACAATTGTTTCTGTTGGAAAACTTTTCAGCATGTCATTGGGTTGTCTCAACAATATCATTGGCAATTCGAAACACTTTCGCTACATCATGTTTTTTTCCATAATCGCTGCTTTGATGGCGGTAGGATACAATATGCTGTGGATTCCTTCAATGGGGCTTATTGGGGCTGCCTATGCTACGCTTGTAGTTATTATGTTTACCAATGTGCTCAAAATAATTTTGATATATAAGTATTTCAAAATGCATCCTTTTGAATGGCATACCATAAAAATTCTTCTTTTGGTTTTGGGCCTTTACATCATTTTTGGCGTGCTTGAGATCGAACTTGCTCCAATTTGGGCAATCGTATTACGTTCCATGGCGATTACGGTTTTGTTTTCGTCGGTAGCCTATTTTTGGGGGCTTACCGATGATATAAAGTTTGTTGCCAAAAAGTTTTTAAAATAATTATTTCAATTTTTCGATCAGAAAGCGCCCCGTGTGCGAATTTGAGTTTTGACACACTTCTTCTGGGGTGCCTTGCGCTACCAAAAATCCACCATGATCTCCAGCTTCTGGACCCAGCTCTATGATGTGATCAGCACATTTTATTAGCTCCAAGTTGTGTTCTACTACAACCAAACTATGTCCTTGTTTTAAAAGCAATTGAAACGATTGGATCAATTTGTTGATGTCATGAAAATGTAGGCCAGTCGTGGGTTCGTCAAAGATAAAAAGGACTTTATCTTTAGTTGCCCCTTTGCTGATAAAAGAAGCCAACTTTATCCGTTGGGCCTCACCACCAGAAAGAGTGGCAGAAGCTTGCCCTAAGGCCACATACCCCAAGCCGACCTGTTGTAGCGGTCGAAGTTTTTTGACCAGCTTTGTTTGATTGTGTTGCTCAAAAAACGCAATGGCCTCTTCGACGCTTAAATCCAAAAGTTGGTCTATGCCCAACCCTTGAAATTTAACCTCCAAAACTTCTTTCTTAAAACGCTTTCCTTTGCAATGTTCACATTCGAGTACTACATCGGCCATAAATTGCATTTCAATCGTCACCACACCCTCGCCTTTACACAGATCACATCGTCCGCCATCTACATTAAAAGAAAAATGTTTGGGTTTTAGGTTTCGTGCTTTTGCAAGCGATAGGTTCGCATAGAGTGCACGGACGTCATCGTAGGCTTTAATGTAGGTGATGGGATTGGACCTCGAAGATCTTCCTATTGGGTTTTGATCGACAAATTCTACCGCTTTTAATAATTCAAAGGGGCCGGTCAAACGGGTAAAATCACCGGGCTTGTCGGCATAAATACCCATTTCTCGAAGCAGGGCAGGGTACAGTATTTTTTTTACCAAAGTAGATTTGCCGCTACCCGAAACGCCCGTTACCACTGTTAGCAGGCCTAAGGGCATCTTGACGTTGATATTTTTTAGATTGTTTTCACGGGCACCAAAAATTTCAATAAAATTTTTGGTGGTTTTACGTTTTTCGGGGACCTGAATTTTTAATTTTTGATTCAAATATTGTGCGGTTAGACTATCCGCCTTGAGTAGGGTTTCAAAACTTCCTTCTGCGACGACTTCACCACCATAGATTCCTGCCTCTGGACCGATATCAATTATTTTATCGGCGGCCCGCATAATTTCTTCGTCATGCTCAACCACAATGACCGTATTTCCTAGATCTCTAAGTCTTTTTAGCACACCAATCAAGCGTTCATTATCTCGTGCGTGAAGCCCAATAGAGGGTTCGTCCAGGATGTACATAGAACCAACCAAACTGCTCCCTAAAGAGGTGGCTAAATTGATGCGCTGAGATTCGCCCCCCGAAAGGGTATTGGACTTGCGGTTAAGTGTCAAATAGCCCAGACCAACATCTTGCATAAAGCCTATGCGGCTTTTGATTTCTTTTATTAAGCGCTCTGCAACAGCCATTTCGTGTGCTTCTAAAGTCAGCGAATCAAAAAAGACTTTTAATGCATCCAAGGAGATGTGCAAAAGTTCGGGGAGGCTTTTTGATCCAATTCTAACATAATGTGCTTCTGTTCGCAAACGTGTTCCCTCGCAAGCATCACATTCGGTTTTACCGCGGTAGCGAGAAAGTAGCACCCGATTTTGAATCTTATAATTTTTGGCTTCAATGCGTGCAAAAAAACCATTGATTCCTGTAAAAAACGAATTGCCTTCCCACAACGTCTTTTTTTGAGCGGGGCTAAGTTCAAAATAGGGTTTATGTATCGGAAAATCAAAGTGATGGGCTTGGTCTATTAATTTTTTATAATACTTGCGCAGTCCCGTGCCCCGCCAAGGTGCGATGGCGTCTTCATAGATTGACCTGCTGGTGTCTGGAATCACTAGATCGGGATCGATGCCAATTATATCTCCAAATCCTTCACATTTTTTACAAGCACCATGGGGATTGTTAAAACTAAAAAAATGCACATTGGGCACAAGAAATGTCATGCCGTCACGCTCAAAGCGGTTTGAAAATGTCTGAATCGAGCCATCGGACAAACGTACGAGTTTGCAACTCCCGTTGCCTTCATAAAAAGCAAGATCTATCGTGTCTGAAAGGCGGTGGTAAAAATCCTCGTCATGCCGAACTATAATGCGGTCGATGACCAATTCAAATTTTGATTTAGGTGCTTTTTCAAGGTCTTCGAGACGCACGATGCTTTCGTCAACATATATTCTTGAAAAACCCTGTTGTTTTAAAATCTGGAAAACTTCATTAGGAGTTCTTTTAGCATGTTCGAGTACCGGGGCAAGTAAAATGATTTTTTCGCCCTCTAGTTCTTTTTTAATGGCATCTACAACATCAGATACTACATTTTTTTCTACCCGTTCACCGGATATTGGGGAGTATGTTTGTCCGATTCGTGCAAAAAGCAATTTGAGGTAGTCATAAATTTCGGTTCGGGTACCAACAGTCGAGCGTGGATTAGAATTGGTTACTTTTTGTTCGACCGCAATAGCAGGGGCAATTCCTTTGATTTGTTCCACTTTGGGTTTGCTCAAACGGCCCATAAATTGCCGTGCATAGGAGGACAAACTCTCAACATAGCGTCTTTGCCCTTCGGCGTACAAAGTGTCAAAGGCCAATGAAGATTTGCCGGACCCGGACAAGCCTGTTATGACGATCAATTTGTTTCTGGGGAGCAAGACATCCACACCTTTCAAATTATGGAGTGCAGCTCCTTTGATGATGATGTATTTTTTTGGGTCGTTTTCTAGGATATCTTTCATAACAAGGCTAAGCGGCAAAAATAAAATATTTTACTGTTAAAACAGCCCATGGAGCAAAATGCATTGTTTTTTGGATTGGGTTTTAAAAAAAACGTATCTTTGAGCATATAAGTTTATGCCTATAGCACAAGATTACTTTTAATTTTTATCGTTTTAATCGCCCAATTTGGGATAAAAGTAATTTTTTATGGCTTCAATTTCCGCTACTTATTCTGACGATTCTCTTTTGGTTGCTAACTATATCGATGGCAACGAAGGCGCTTTAGAATTGTTAATAGAAAAACATCAACAACGCATTTTCAATTTTATTTTTTCTAAAATTCATGATCGAGAACTTGCAGAAGATATTTTTCAAGAAACCTTTTTTAAAGTCATCCGTACTCTAAAAAATGGTGTTTATAACGAAGAAGGCAAATTTCTTCCTTGGGTCATGCGTATCGCGCACAACTTGGTAATTGATTATTTTAGAAAGCACAACCGCCTTCCACGTTATGAAACAAACGAAGAATTTGACATTTTTCAATTTATTGGTAACGCTGAAGTTAGTGCAGAAGAGGCGCTTATTGAAAGTCAAATTGTAGCAGACCTTCAAAAATTGATTTTAGAACTTCCAGAGGATCAACGCGAAGTGCTTATGATGCGTATTTATAAGGATATGAGTTTTAAAGAAATTGCAGAAAATACGGGAGTGAGTATCAATACTGCCTTAGGTAGAATGCGCTATGCGGTTATCAATCTTAGAAAGCTTGTAGCATCTAACAATATTATTTTGACCACCTAATACGAAATCAATCCTTGTGGCGTTCTATATATAAACACTATCGAATGCCTGAAGATTACGCAAGATTTTATCATACCACATCCCAAACTGCGCTCCCCAAAAGGTCAACAATAGACCGTATCCTTAGTTATTCAAAAAAATTTGCAGTACGGTCAAAATATAGTTGTTAAGACGATAGCTTAAATACCCCCATCTGCTTCAATATCGGTTTTCTTCCCACTTTTAATGTAATGGGGTCGTTTTCGATCTTCCATCCGCGTGCTGGACAGTATTCTCTACCATACCAAATGATCTGTAAATGCAAATCATTCCATCGTTTTTTGGGAAAAAGTCTTTTTGCATCTTTCTCGGTTTGTACCACGTTTTTGCCCTTGGACAATCCCCATCGGTACATGAGCCTATGGATATGTGTATCGACCGGAAATGCAGGGACCCCAAAAGCTTGAGACATGACAACACTGGCCGTTTTATGTCCCACTGCAGGCAAGGCCTCTAGGGCTTCAAAACTCTGTGGTACTTGACCTTGGTGCTCGTTGATTAGAATATGCGACAACTCATAGATCCCTTTTGCTTTTGCAGGAGACAGCCCCACGGGTTTAATAATTTCTCGAATGGTAGGGATGTCTAATCGAATCATTTCGTGTGGTGTTTTCGCTTTTGCGAAAAGTATAGGTGTCGTTTTATTTACACGGACATCTGTACTTTGGGCCGATAACAATACTGCAATCAATAAGGTATATGGATCTGTGTGATCCAATGGAATAGGGATTTCGGGGTACAATTTGTCCAGCACTTTAATTATGTAGGCTACTTTTTCTTTTTTGGTCATGAATTTTTTTGTTATTTCACTTCAAATAAATAAAAATTGCATGAAAACATTACAAGTAGGGGATAAAGTTCCTCCATTTAGTGGGATTACCCATGAAGGAAAAACAATTGGTCTCGATGATTTTATAGGTAAAAAATGGGTAGTTTTTTTCTATCCAAAGGCCAATACGCCTGGTTGTACAGCAGAGGCCTGTGATTTGAGAGACCATTATGAAGCGCTTCAAAACGCGGGGTACCATTTGCTTGGGGTGAGCGCGGACACGCAAAAGCAACAAAAGAATTTTGCCGATAAGTATCAATTTCCCTTTCCCTTATTAGCAGATACCGATAAAACTTTGATCAATGCCTTTGGAGTTTGGGGACCGAAAAAATTTATGGGACGTGAATATGATGGCATTCATAGACAAACATTTGTTATGGATGAAGAAGGTGTAGTTGTTCATGTTATTGATAAAGTGAAAACAAAAGAACACGCCAGTCAGTTATTGGCACTCTAAAGCATAGGACTACCTTTTGTCTTTGTAGCCAAACATATGTTGTTCTTTGATCATCTCTGCGATACCGGTAGGTAGGCCTTCTTCCCAACCTTCTTCACCATCTTTGATTTTTTGTAAAATATCGCGTGAAAAGATATTGAGGTATTTTTCTTCATAATCAAAGATATCTACCACCTTGCCGTTGTACTTGAAGAATTTATAAAATTCTTTCATCCGTGGATGCAA
>Ga0181592_10004443_pt1 | contig 11616 bp, 10 predicted proteins | sample 071ome_20_FD_133755 | JGI IMG/M metagenome (GOLD analysis project Ga0181592, IMG submission 133755) | Coastal salt marsh microbial communities from the Groves Creek Marsh, Skidaway Island, Georgia - 071412BT metaG (megahit assembly) | ecosystem: Environmental > Aquatic > Marine > Intertidal...
AGATATATCGATCATGTAATTACACTCGATTGGTATGAGTGTACACAAAAACGTACCTATCGTGACGGTACTATGAGTAAGCGTGATTTAGAATGGAGGAACTTTGATCGTAGCAGTTGTTACGATATAACTCCTTTTGACGAAACTATTGTAATGGATACCGATTTTATATTAGGTAACAATATTTTAAATAATTCGTTCGATACAGATCAAGACTTTCTTATCTATAGACATATAACAGATGTTAATATGGATAGACCAGACGAACACAGATTTAATAAAATAAGTGATAGAAGTGTTGACATGTACTGGGCTACTGTTTTTTACTTTAAAAAATCACAGTTTATGGAACAGTTCTTTGAGCTTATTAAACACATCAAAGAGAATTGGCATTTCTATAGATTAATCTATCAAATTCCTAGCAAGATATTTAGAAACGATTTTGCATTTAGTATTGCAATACACATTTATAACGGACATCAACGCACGACTTGGCCAAAAACTCTTCCAGGAAGACTATGGTTTACAAGTGATTCTGACATATTAATTAAAATGGACGACGAGCAGTATACATTTTTGTTAGACAAAAAGCATTGGAAAGGCCATTATCATGTAGGGTCAATTAAAGATTGTAATATTCATATTATGAACAAGTTTAGTTTAGATAGAGCAATTAGTGGAGTGTTAGAAAATGAATAGAGGTTTTTGTTTACTAGCACAAAACAATAAAGATACAAATTATATTAGACAGGCATATGCACTTGCAAAAAGTTTACATAGGTATAATGACGGACAAAAAATTAGTTTAATTACAAACGACAACGTTCCTAAAGAATGGCAAGAACCGTTTGATAAAATTATTCCTATACCTTGGACTGACAGTGCAGAAGATAGTGATTGGAAAATTGAAAATCGATGGAAAGTATATCATGCTAGTCCGTACGATGAAACAATAGTATTAGAAGCAGACATGCTTATATTAAATGATATTACACATTGGTGGGACGAACTTGCTAAAAGAGAATTATTTTTTGTAAGCAATGTTAGAACTTATCGCGACGAACTAATAACAAACAGGTACTATAGAAAAACATTTGATGCAAACAAATTGCCCAACTTATATAGTGCATTGCACTACTTTAAAAAAGGCGATAAAGCAAAAGAGTTTTACAACTTATTAGAAATTATAGTTAATAACTGGGAATTGTTTTACGGAAAGTATGCAAAAGAAGAATATCAAAAATGGTGTAGCATAGATTTGTGTGCATCGATTGCTAGTAAAATACTAGATAATGAAAAGGATATTACAGATCCTAACAGTTATATAACATTTACACACATGAAGCCTAGAATACAAGGCTGGTATAATATTCCTTCAAAATGGACAAAAGTTTTAGGAAAGTATTATAGAGATGACGGAACACTTCTTTTAGGAAACTTCTTACAAACAAGAGTGTTACATTATGTAGAAGATGAATTTTTAACAGACGAAATAGTAGAGAAAATATAATGGAACTAAAGTTTTATTTAAATTTTAAAGAAGATACTGGTGAAATTTGGAAAGCAACAAATGAACTAGATGATTCTAGTCCTTATATTGAAGTTGACGGAGAAACTTGTTCAGAGTTTACTACAGGCGCAAAGGATATGAAAGATTATATCATTGTGCCTTCTGTAACAGAAAAACGTTTTGAAATACAGTTTAAACATAGGGATTTAACAGAGTTTGATGTAGATAAAAGCATACATCGTATTCCTACAAGTAGTAAAGAAACAGACGAAAATTCTTTTATGATCATTCAAAAAGATGGAAATTGGACGATCAAACTAACAGAGGATATGAAGGAAACACTTACTTCTACAACTTACTATAAAGATAAAACACAATTAATTTATGTAACAAAGAAAAATGATCCAAATATTTTACTAGACACAATGGAAATAAAGTTGTATAATGTATTGTATAGTGATGAATATAAGTTAGAAAAACAAAATAGCACTGTTGCTAAGAGTAATGATGTTAGTTTGTTTTGTGGAAAAGTTTTTGAAAATTACTTGCATGTGGTAGAAGAATGAGTAAAATTAAAATAGTAGATCAAGATATTATTTTCTTATCGTATGATGAACCAAACGCTGAGAAAAATTATGCAGATTTATGTAGTAAAATTCCGTGGGCTAAACGTGTACACGGTGTAGAAGGAAGTGATGCCGCACACAAAGCCTGTGCAGATCTAAGCGAAACAGAATACTTTGTTACTGTAGATGCAGACAATATTGTTGATCCTGAATTTTTAAATGTAGAAGTTGACTATGAAGATTTAGGACTTACACCTGAACACGTTTTTAGTTGGTGTGGCAAAGTACACGTTAATGGACTAATGTACGGTAACGGCGGCCTTAAAATGTGGACACGTAAATTTGTACACAATATGAAAACACACGAAGCAAGCGAGGATGGCGATGAAAGAGGAAAAGTTGAATTCTGCTTCGACGACAAGTATTACCAGTTTAACGAGAACTACAGCGTTTCTTACACTAATGCGACTCCTTGGCAGGCTTGGCGGGCGGGCTTTCGTGAAGGTGTCAAGATGTCTTTGGATCAAGGGGCCAAAGTAGATGACCTACGCACTGTATGGTGGCAAAATTATCAGCGTTTGCTTATTTGGAGTCAAGTAGGTGCAGATGTTGAAAACGGTATGTGGAGCATACTAGGCGCACGTCAAGGTTGTTATATGACAAACTGTACAGATTGGGACTATGCCAATGTGCGTGACTTTGAATGGCTAAACAACTTTTGGGAAAGTGATGTAAAAGATTTAAACCCAGACGAAGAATCAGAACGTTTGGGATTTGAAATACTAAAAGGTACAGGAGTTGATATTTCTACTGAACCGTTAGACCCGGATCAAAGTAAATTTTTTAAAGCAGTTTATACAAATACACCACGAATTATACGGAGAGGTAAATGAATGAAAGTTTAAAAAAGTGGAAAGCCTCGATCGATAATTTTTTCGGTTGGGTAAAGAAAACAGAGCTTGTTGAATTAGAAGATATTGATGTTAGTGAAGATCCTGTACGTCCAGAACTTGATGTAGAGTGGCGTACTAGTTACGGCAGAAAAATTTACGGATTAAAGTATGAAGATGACATTGAAGGAATAGTATGTGTTGCATATACAAATGATATTCCTAGTAGTGTAAAAGAATTAGATTTAATGAGTCAAAATGCATATTTTAAAAAGGATGCTGACACAGCAATAGCTTATACTATTTGGAGTCGCAAAAGAGGTGCTGGAAAAGAATTAATTACAAAACTTGGAGAGCATGTAAAAGCACAGGACTCCATAACTTCGTTAGTAACGTTATCTCCTCTTACACCTATGGCAACACATTTTCATATACGCAACGGTGCAAAACAAATTGCAATACACAATACAACGCAGAATTTTAAATATAATCTATGAGTAACGAACAACGTATAAAGATACTAGAAGAAAAGCGTGAAAAAATTAACAATGTTAGTTGTAGTTTCTGCACGGCTAAATGGTTACAAACTACACTAATGCTTCAGAACGGTTATAATCACAGTTGTCATCATCCTGCTCCTCATAAAATTCCTTTGAAAGAAATAGAAGCAGATCCTGCTGCATTGCATAACAGCCAGTATAAAAAAGAACAACGTCTAAAAATGATCATGGGTGAACGTCCAGAAGAATGTTCGTATTGTTGGAAGATAGAAGATTTAGGAAAAGACTATTTTAGTGATAGACATTATAAAACTGCGGACACTTGGGCTTGGGACAGATTTGATGAAATTGCAGAAAGCGATCCAGGTGATAATGTTTATCCAAGTTATCTAGAAGTTAGTTTTTCAAATGCCTGTAATTTTGCGTGTGCATATTGTTCACCTGAGATCAGCAGTAAATGGATGGAAGATGTAAAACAAAACGGACCTTATCCTACTAAGCACGGTGCTCATCATTTAGACTATTTAGAAAAAACAGGCAAAATGCCTATACCTCAAAGAGAACATAATCCTTATGTTGAAGCATTTTGGAAATGGTTTCCTGATGCATTAAAATATTTAAAAGTATTGCGTATTACTGGCGGCGAACCTACAATGTCAAAAGACACGTGGAAGTTGTTAGATTATCTAATTGAAAATCCACGCAAAGGTCTTGACGTAGCAATTAATACAAACGGTTGTGTAGAAGATAAACTAATTGATAAGTTAATAGAAAAGGTTAACAAACTGGCAAAGGTAGGTGTAAAAGTAGACATATATACTAGCCTTGAAAGCACCGGTAAACAAGCAGAATATGCTCGCGACGGTTTAGATTATATTAAATGGCTAGACAACGTTGATAAACTATTAAAAGAAACTAAGTCTACAGTTGCAGTTATGACTACTGTGAATATACTAAGTTTGCCTACGTTTATTGATTTTATTATGACTATTATTGATTTTAGAAAAAACTATAATAAAAGTTTTGAAACAAATAGGATACCAATGAGTATTAATATTATGCATTGGCCTCCGCATCTTCAATGCACTTTACTAGATAAGGAAGAAAGAATTGAATATGCAGATACAATTGAAAAGTTCTGCGAAGCATGGTTAAAGTATTATAAGAAAGACAAATATGCTAGAATATATCTAGAAGAGTTTGATCAGATACAACGATTATGCGATTACTTACGTACAACAGAGCCAGCAATAGAGCATAGAGCCGACTTTGTACGATACATACAAGCATACGATAAAAGAAGAAGTAAAGACTTTGCAAATACTTTTATACAGTATGCACACCTAATAGAGGAATGGAATGCCAAAGAAACCGGATGAGTCTCTACAACAGTATCGAGACAGAGTATTAGATAGAAAAAGTAAAAGTTTTTGCGGAGCAAAATGGTTTAATGCTACTACTTGGCTAGGTAGTGGAACGACTGCAAGTTGCCATCACCCTCCTGCACATCAAATACCGTTGGTAGAAGTGCAAGAAAACTTTACTGCAATTCATAATACAAAACACAAAAAAGAAATGCGCCGTATGATGCAGAATGGCGAACGTCCTCGTGAATGCGAGTACTGTTGGAAAATGGAAGATATGGGCAAGGATGCCGTCAGTGACCGTACTTTCAAAAGCATCATTTATACTGACGAAGAACTACAACAAGCATATGAAGCAGATCACAACGAAAATACTAACCTCAAGACTTTTGAGATTGCTTTTGATAGGGTGTGTAACCTCGCATGTAGCTACTGTAACGCTTCCTTCTCTACCACCTGGGCAAAGGATATCAATACCAATGGTGCGTATGAAAACTTGGTTAGTGACGGTGCCGGAGCTTTCAGACAAAACGGTGACTGGGCTCAACCTTACAAAAACGATGAGGATAATCCCTACATACAAGCCTTTTGGAAATGGTGGGATAACGGCCTAGCAGAAAGCCTTGACGAATTACGCATCACAGGAGGGGAACCTCTAATGAGTGGAAACACTTGGAAACTGTTTGATTGGTTTGAAGCACAAGACACAAACATGCGTTTTGCTATTAACAGCAACCTTATTGCTAAAAAGGATATTGTTGATAAATTAATTTCTAAAGCACAAAAGATCAAAAACTTTCACATCTACACCAGCTGCGAAGCAGTAGGTGCGCAAGCAGAATATATACGTGATGGATTAGATTACGAACTTTGGTTAAACAATGTAAAACGCATACTAACAGAAACACCTGCTGAACTACACATAATGATGACTATAAACAGTTTGTGCTTGTTTAGCATCACAGATTTTCTAGATCAAGTTTATGCACTAAAAGAATTAACAAACAGTAGGAAGCCCACAGTTAGTCTAAACCTACTACGTTTTCCTAGTTTTCAATCTCCACTAGCATTGCCGACACATATTAAAGATTATTTACACGATGACCTAGACTGGTGGTATGATCATAACAAAGACAAACCTTTGTGGCACGAATACGAACGTGCTAGTATAGAACGTTTGTTAGATTACTTGGTTACTGTAGATGCTCCGCACAGACGTACTAGTAATCCTATAACACTTTGGCGCGATTTTAAAACATTTTATGCTCAGTACGATATACGTAGAAATAAAAACCTAAATGTATTTCCTGCTATACTTACTGAATGGGTGAATTCTATTCCTGACACAGACAAGGCAATACAAGAACTTGCAGATGCAGAAGGGTGGGTACTTGTTCCTGATAATAAAAATATAGACGAGCCTTTAGCAAAATATGATTAATTTTTATTATGATAAAATTACTAAGCAAGGACCCGTGCCTAATGGGTTGCCTAGTTATACATATAATAAATCAGCATTTCCTTATCCTTATTCTATGCAAACTTTACTTCCAGTAAAACCCATTTGTGATTTCTGGATAACAAGTGTTCGTAACGGAGCAGATCCTGTTCTCTATACAAAGAGACAAAGTGTAGATAATTTGTTTTATCCTATAGAAATAAAGCCTAGATATTCGCATATGAGTCTGCTAGATCTAATACCTGAAAAAACATTAAAAAGATTTGTCTTAGGAAATATTAAACCGTTATTTCTTGCACAAAGTCTTTACGGACTAGGACAAATGTTGTGGGTTAAAAAACACATAGATGCTTTTATAGAATACGGGATCGATCCCAATAACATAAAAGTAGTTATTAGTGATATTAATAACACCTATAAAAAATATTTTTCTCCTGTGAATACATTTGTATTTGATTGGTGGCAAGTAGAAGCACAGCAAATATTAAACGGAGTAGATGACAAGTATCGAGCTATAATGGATAGACCTTTAGGATATATGCATAAGCAGCAAGAACCTAAATACCTTTTTAGTTTAGAAAATAAAAAAGATTCGCTTCATGGTATAACGCTTGTTAGTGAGTTAATTTTACGTAAATTCAATAATAACACGCATAGTCCAGTTTATCAACAAATATATGATCCTCGAGATAGTAGAATTTTTGATAAATTCAGAGACGAAAATAAAAATTATGGTAAGGAAGATATTTTAAAAAATATCATGACCAAAGGCATATCTACAAAAGTAGAAGATGCCCATATTAAAATACTTATACAACCATATGCCGGATATTATAATGAAGAATATCCAGACGAAATAACAAGTATTTTTACTGACTTTGAACTATGGCAAGCAATATACAATGAACAACCATTAATAATAATGGGCAGTTATCAAATAATGCATTATCTTAATCAAGAAGGATACTTTACGTGGCAGGAACTTATAAACGAAAATTATGATAGAATTTTAGAATATCCCCAAAGGGCAGAACAAATAGTTAATAATATAGAACGTCTAAGTCAAAGTGATATTACAAGTGCTATTGAAAAATTAAAACCTTTTATGAAACTTAATAAAGCAAAGTTTTTAGGTAAGGATCATTTGTTTAGATTTTTAAACTTGTATGATAGGATACGTAATGATTAAATTTTATTACGATAGATATGACAATGGATATCCTGTTCCTAATGGGTGTAAAAAATATGACTTGGCACAATCTGATCCTTATATACCGTATGTTTTAGACAATTCTCCAGTAGCAACTGTAACTATGTTTTATCACACAATGATAGCAGAAGGTGTTACAGTACAATTTGCTGACAGCGATGCATATTATCCAATTGAACTTTCTTTTCATAGTAAAGAAAATGTTTTAAGTTTTATTCCGAGAGAAACTATAATTAAATTATCGAATAAGAATATTAAGTTATTATTATTGTATCAAGAAGAAGGTGCAGACATTCATACCGTTGAACAAGTAAAAGAAGTAGCTACTAGTTTTTTATTTGAAGGAGTTCCTGAAGATAATATTTTTATTGTGTTAGGTGATTTAAATTTGTGCTACAAAGAGTTTTTACAACCTTTTAAAGTATTCGGCTTAGACTGGTGGCAAATTAAGCACAAATTAACTTGTAAATCAAGATATAATAACGGAGAGTATCTTTATACTAGTTTTAGAAATTATGATAGAAAATTAAGCAACAAGGAAAAACAACAGGAGTTCTTTGACATTGATGCATGGAATAATCCATCAAAGAAATTTTTATGTTACAATGGAAATAATAGGATACATCGTTTAGGATTAGTTAGTGAAATATTAACAAGAAACTTACAAGAGCAAGGGTATTTAAGTTACAACATTTATAGTCAAAGTAGTAATAATATTTCTGAACAAGATGAACGCATTGTTAGCAAACAAAAGCCTAAACAATATCTAAAAGATAAAATAGAAAAAATAAAATGGCTTAATAGAAATAAATTGTATATTGATTACAAGTCTGATACATTCTGGAATGACGACAGGCGATACTATGCAAATCATTACTACAATACACTTTTTAGTATAGTAACTGAAACATATGCAGGATATTTAAAAAGTATTTACCCTTACGAAAAAGATGTTCTATGGACTACAGAAAAAACTTGGAAACCTGTAGCAATAGGACACCCTTTTATGGTATTAGGTAGTGTAGGCACAATGGCTTATTTGCGTTCGCAGGGATACAAAACTTTTGATATGCTGTTTGACGAAAGTTATGATAATGAATATGACATGATAAAGCGTATAGAAATGATTTGTCATAACATAGACAAAGTTAGTAAAGAAAAATTTGAGGAAGTTAAGTGCGTAGTTAAATACAATAAGGAACTATTCTACAGCAAAAATCACAAAGACAAATTTATAAGTCTTTTCGAAGAAATGAAAAATGGATAAAGATATAACAAAATCAAAAACTTTTTGCATGGCGCCCTGGACGCACATGCATTTCATGCCTAACAAAGATGTAAATCCTTGTTGCCTAAGTCCTATACGAGAAACTATTGGCAATATGGAAAACCAAACCATACACGAAGTATGGAACAGTGAAGAAATGAGGCAACTTAGATTAGATATGCTTGCTGGCAAAGATTGCAGCAACTTTTGTCATAGATGTTATGAAAAAGAAGAAGATGGATTTACTAGTCTTCGCACACACATGAATGACAGTTACAAAGAAAAGCATTGGCCTGTAGTACAAAGCACAAAACAAGATGGTACTGTTGATGAACTAAATCTTGTACATTGGGATTTTAGATTTAGCAATATTTGCAATCAACGATGCAGAACCTGTGGTATTGAATTTAGCACACAGTGGCATGATGATTATATTAAGTTATGGGACGTATCTGTAGAAAATGCTCCACCTAAAGTTAAAAAGATTTGGAACACTGTAGATGCTTTTGAAGAAGATTTTGAAACACTGTTTGATAAAGTGGAATATATTCATTTTGCAGGCGGCGAGCCTCTAATTACTGACGAACATTATAGAGTTCTCGAACGGCTTATAGCAGAAGGTAGAACAGATGTACGCATACGCTACAGCACAAACTTTGGTGTATTAAAGTATAAAAAATATGATATACTTGAAATGTGGAGCCACTTTGATCATATAGAACTAATGGCAAGTATCGACGATTGTGGAGAGCGTTATAACTACTTACGTAAAGGTGGTGACTGGAACAAAGTAGTAGAAAACTTTAATAATTTAAAAGCAAGTGGTCTTTTTGATAGGGGTAATATACATTGGGGTCTGCATCCAACAATTAGTTTTTGGAATATCTATTACTTGCCAGAATTCCATAGAACTTGTATTGACCACGGAATGGTAGATGTTAATCGCAAACACGATCATTTCACAAGCACATTTCATTTGAACAATCTTATCTTTCCAGAATACTACTGCTGTCAAATATTGCCAGCACAATACAAAAAACAAATCACACAAAAGCTCAATACTTATGCAGATGAAATAGAAAGATTGTATGCAATAGATGGAAATCCTGTTCGCAACTTAGTAACATTTATGAATAGTGATGATAAGTCTTTACAACTTCGTAAGATGCAACATATGACGTCTCGTTTAGATGCTGTTCGTAATGAAACAAGCAAAGATGTATTTCCGTTTTTGAAGGAGTTGTTTTGATGCAAACTGGTCCGTGGTTACAACGAGCTGAATCAAAAAGAAATCCTGTTCCTTTTTCTCTCTGGAAACCAAATCAAGAGTGTCCCCGAGGTTGGGAAATTGAAGAAATGATACCTGATTGGCCAGGTAAAAAAGATTTTACTTACAAGTTAAATAACTTTGGACTGCGATACGACACTCAAGACAAACCTAAAAAGATTTGTTTTGTTGGATGTAGTCATACTTTCGGCCATGGCTTGCCACAAGACTATGTTTATCCAGAAATTATTACAAAGTCATTAGGTGATGAATGGCAGTGTATTAACGTTTCTATTCCTGGATCAGGACCAGACGTGCAGTGTATTAACCTAGCATGGGCAATAGACAAGTATGATATAGATGTTGTTGTGTGGTATATGAGCACACCTCTAAGACAAATTCATATTAAAGATACAATGGTGCATATGTATGTTCCGCCAAAAGCTGTTTTTTATAATGGTAGTGAAAGAAAAAGATTTCAACAAGTAATGATTGATTGCGAAGATACAATTTATACACATACATATTGGCAAATGTATTCTATTTTTCAGTTACTCCATACAAAAGGAATAAAAACTTATTTCAGATGCTGGGATGGAAAAATGCATATTGATTTGTTTGATTCTGGATTAATGAAAAGGTTCAACATAACTGAAATTCCTAATCTAAAAGATCTTGATGTTGCCAGAGATGGTCAGCATAGAGGACAAAAATCTCATCAACATTTTGCAGAGTCTATATTAGGAGTTATGAATGGAATTTAAAATACTTGCACCGTTCCAAACTGAAAATAGGTTTTTTAGAGACAATGTGAATACAGGTTGGCAGATAGAAAAGCCTAAAAATATTGCAAATCAAAATTTTCATTATTTTAAATACATTAACATTGATAGAGATTGGCATTTTGCAAGAAATACAAGATATCTTTTTCCTATATATTATGAAGCAGAATCTAATATAATGGAAGAAGCAATTAAATTTGTAAAAGAAAATTTAGATCTATTTGGAAAGAAAATCCTAATTCCAGTTTTCCTAGATCCGTTAGAAGGTAATGATTATATTGCACCAGATATAGATTATTTTTGTAATAGATTTTATAATTCTTTTCCTGTATATTACATTAGTGCTGACTATAAGTTAAAATTTAGAAAAAATCTTTTTAAATTTATATACAATGATCAATGGGTAAAGCATGTAAAGCCTCAAGATAAACCTATAACTTATGATGTAGGAAAAACATTTATAAATTTAAATAGGGTAGCAAGATTTCATAGGTGCCTTTTGATGCAGTCTATAATTGATGCTGGCATGTTAAAAGAAGGATATAATACCTGGGCAAATACATATGATGCATACAGTCAATTTGCTGAAACTTATCCTGACAATACTATAAACAATCAAACCTATGATATATTAGATGTAAAAGACATTACAGCAGCGAATCCTACCCAACTGGTTCCGATTGAACACTGCAAAAAAACTATGATATATGTTAATACAGAAACACACGTAGATAACAATGTTTTGTTTATAAGCGAAAAAACCTATAAACCTATAAGCATAGGCATGCCGTTTATGACGCT
>Ga0181592_10004468_pt1 | contig 11586 bp, 16 predicted proteins | sample 071ome_20_FD_133755 | JGI IMG/M metagenome (GOLD analysis project Ga0181592, IMG submission 133755) | Coastal salt marsh microbial communities from the Groves Creek Marsh, Skidaway Island, Georgia - 071412BT metaG (megahit assembly) | ecosystem: Environmental > Aquatic > Marine > Intertidal...
TGGCACTGGAACTGGACAAACACTAAACCAAGAAAGTTCAGAAAGGGCTAGTTCAGAATCATCATTTAGCGGCAAATTAGCTAGTTTAGTATCACAGCCGCAACAAACATCTAAAGACAAACCAGTCCCTGAAAGAAATAAATCAGATCTTCCATTCGTAGATCCATATGGTTCGTCTTTATCAAACCTTTCAGATCAAGTATACGGACCATAAAAAATGCCATTACCTTTAGTTGCATTAGCCGGACAAGTTGTCAAAAATGCCGTATTTTCGGCACTTAAAGGCGGTAAAAAAGCAATGGATGGTCTGTCAAAAGGCGCAAAAAACTTAGCAAAAGATTTAGAAAAATCTAAAGAGTCAATCGATAATACAGTTAAAAAAACAGATATTAAAGAGAAAAAAGAAAAAGAAATAGAACAAATTGATAATGAACAAGATAAAAAAGCAAATGAAATAATAGAGGCATCTGAAGAAAATCAATCAGTTAAAGAAGCTGTAGCTGATGCAGTGCCAGAAACCAAAGAAGTTGAAATGGTTTCAGTTGATATTGAAAGATTAACTGCTATCGAAAACACAACTGAAAATATCATTGACGTTCTTAAAAATATTAATTTTCAATCTGAAAAAGAAGAAGAAAAAGCAGAAGCTAAAAAAGTAGAAGCATTTGCAGAAAATAAAGATGCGCAAAGGGAAAGTGAAAAAACAGAAAAAGAAGGCAAAAAAACTTTGTCTAAAACAACTGCGGCATTAGGTGGACTAGCCGCATTAATGGGTGGTGTTGCATTATTTAAGCCAGATATATTTAAGGAAGGATTTAAAAAGTTAGCAGGTTTATTAGGTATTGAATTTGATACTGAGTTGCCTCCACCACCAGCTGGAGTAACACAAACTATAGTAAGTGATTCAGGCGAAACAATAAGAGCATCTGGGTTTGACGACCAAGGAAAACCTTCAACTGAAGATACAGGGTTTTTAGGCGAAGAAATAAGTGGTAGCCTTAAAGGTGCTAGACTCACTAAAGCCGAAACCGTACAAGCCTTAAAGGCTAAATCGGCAGCTGGAATGTCTGGCGGATCTGAATCTGTCAAAGCAATGTTAGAAAATGATTCAAGATTTACCGATGAAGAAAAAGCGGATATATTAAGTGTTCAAAAAGCAGAAGGTGATGATCTAACACAAGCCAGAAGAGAATGGAATACATTACAAAAAGATTTTAGAGAAAGAGCAGATAGTGTTGCGGCTGGCAATAAACCGGAACCATCAAAAGATACAGCAGCGGGCATTACTGCAACTGCACCCGCTAGTCCTCCACAAGATAAAAATAAAGATGCAGAAAGAGTTGATGCAGTTAGTCCTGGTATTAATAAAGGACTATTTGATTCAATTAAAGCACAAATAAAACATCATGAAGGAAAAGTGGCTTATCCATATAAAGATTCAGAAGGTCTATACACTATTGGTTATGGACATTTAATAGGTGACGGTTCAAACAAAGGTGAATTTGAAAAATATAATTCTGCTAATCCTGCACCACAAAGTATGCTTGATAATCTATTAGATAAAGATCTAAGCAAAGCCATTGAATCAGCTAAAAAATTACCTGGTTGGGAAAAAGCAAATGATTCCGGTAAAATTGCTCTAACCGATTTAACCTTTAATATGGGTCCAGGTTGGATTAAAGATTTTAAGAAAGCAAGAGCAGCATTAGAAGCTGGTGATTTTGAAACAGCTGCTGTTGAAATTTTAGATTCTAAATATGCAGATCAAGTTGGCCAAAGAGCTGAAACTGTTGCAGCTCAGTTAGCTATGGGAGGTGATGATACATCTTCTATTAGTATTAGTACAGCAAGTAATATGGGTTTAGATAATATGGCTGAAGATAAAGGAAAGGCGGTTGCCGCCGTGCAAACAGCTATGCAACCGCCCCCCGCAAATGTTAATAAAGCAGCTAAACAAAGCCAGGGAAGTAAAATGGCTAGCGCCTCTAATTTTAAAGATCCTAACGTTGTTCAAGATGCTTATAGGACTATTTTTGGTCCTGTAGTTAACAGTTAGGCTTCGGCTAGTCTCTTAAAGAAATCTAGACCTTCCTCATCCTCATCGTCAGATGTTGAAAAAGGAACATCGTCTTCCTCAGCCTTAGGCATTTCAGCCGCACGTTCAGTGCGTGGTGCCTTTTCCTCAAACTGATTCTGATCCCATCCCATAACACGATGAAAACGCGCCTTGAGTTCAGCATATGACTTAAACTCAGAAGGTGCAATCACCGGTGCAAGAGGCCTAAGTGATTCCAGTACATCGTCATACATGGACTCATCCTCAAACAAAGGACCAGCAGAATCAAACTCACTCTTATCGTAGTTGCGATAACCCTCAACGTTACGGATCTTCATCTTGAAGTTAGCACCCTCAAGAAGATCAAAAGGATTTACTGGCTCTTCATCCTGAAAAGAAGGATTGACTAGATCATTGATCTTATCAAAGATCTTCTTACCAAACATAAAAAGAAATACCTTACCTTCATTCTGAGGATTGGCAGGATCCTTAACAACATAAATGTTGCTGACATAATGCAGACGACGCTTCTGCTTACGTGCCTGATCCTTGTTCTCTTCTAGACCAGAATTCCAGAGTTGTGAATTGTATTCACCAACTGGATCCTTCTGACCAAGAGTTGTCAGTGACTTTTCAATATACCAGCCACCTGGACCCTGGAAACCATGATCCCAGTAACGGACAAACGGTGCATCCTCTTCTTCAACACATGGAAGAAAACGGATTACAGCATAACCGTTACCAGTCTTATCGACTTCAGGTTTCCAGTATGCATTATCTTCTGAAGATCCACCTGGTGCATTTTCTTTGTTGAGTTGGTTTGTAAGATTCTCGAATTGATTCTTACGGTTCTTGGCGTATGCAGCAAACTTGCTCATATATATTCTCCTTATTACAGTGTATTACAGCTTATCCACACGATCATAATAATATAGTATTTATATCATACTAGATAATATAAGTACATCACAAAAAACGATCTTTAAGAATTTGTTTACATTTCTCAAGATCATATTTCATAAACGGTGCATAGTTATCACACCTTTCACGAACTTCTGGCCATATAAATTGTTCTTCTACAAATGAATCCCAATATTGAAAAAAATCCATACATTTATCCATAATAATTAATGTCTCAAGACATATATCATTTGCCAAATGTAATTGTAATAATGTAGGATGGCCGTCATTTATTTCTAGCAGCAGATTCAGATCATCAGGCAATGCTGCTATTTCTTGTTTAAAAATATAGCTAATCGATTGTTGGCGCTTTATCCATTCATCATGAATTTTATCTGCTTCAGGAAGTATCAAACTTTTAATCCATGAATACTTATAATGAACAAAATTCGCAACTAGAAATCCTTCAAGATCTTTTTTCTTTTTTAATTTAGAAAAAAAGATCTTATCTTTACGTGTATTAAAAGAAGATTCTTTAGCATTCACCTTACCATTATACTTAAAATAGTCATAACCCTTGCGATTAAAATGTTGCTTAATCGCAAGATACATTTTATAAGCATCAAAATCAGTCATATAGGAAGTCGTGAAGTTTTAGGAAGAAAATTTAGTTCTTCAGCTTGAATCTGTATTTTACTTTTAATTTTAGTTGAATTGCGTATAATCGATGCAACTGTTTCTATCTCTAGACCATTTTGGTCTGCATATAACAGAACGGCATCCATATAATCCAATTTATATTTTTGCACTAAATGTTCAATATCTTGAGTAAATTCAGTTGTATTTTTTATTTTATTAATTTTTATTGTCATAGTTTATAAAACTTATGTTTGCCTATTATTGTAGTGACTTTATCAGCTTCTGCCCACATAGGATTTATTTTAATTTCGTGATAGTGATTTGCACCATAAGTTAAATCAATATCATGGTCATAATTTGCTATGATCATTTCTGCTATAGCAATTGATGCTAGATAGCTTTTCATATCACGCACCTTTTTGTATGACTCATTTTTACAAACCCAACTAAATTGGCATTTAGATGAATTTCTTTGTTCATAAACGACTTCACAAATTGTGTCAGGGTATCTATCACTAAATTTACGGTTTAATGTGACCAAAGCAACCGCCATTTGCCCTCTAACAGATTCACCACGTGATTCAAAATATATATTATCAGTAAGACATTTAAGTTGCTTTGAATTGATTACTTTTCTATAAGGTATATCACCAGTTTTGGTAACTAATTGGCTACCGGCTTCCATTCCAATGATACATAAGGTAATAAGTATGATTAACCTTAGCATGATTGAAAGACTCCTGTATTTGATTAGGCGTCATTTTGTGACCATGGTTTTGGTATATCTTCTAGATCTCTGAATTTTCTTTCACCTGTCTTATTGCAATGCCAAAGACAATTACGGGCTTTATCAGGAAAAAGGGGAGCAAATAAAATTGCTAACATTTCAGTGTCATAATAATCTTTAAGAGATTCATAGATAGAAGTCATTTCATCATTCATCTCATCTTTGTAATCAGTTTGACTAGCAAAGGTACCATAATTATTTTTAACTCTCCAGCCAGCCGCTTCAAGCATTGCACCCATAGCTTCATATGTAGTCTCATTAATGTGATTGCCGGCCGCCGAACCATTCCAGCATGGTGTTGAAAAGAAAAATACTGCATCATCTGCAGAAATATCATACAGATTCTTAAGCAGTTTACGAGCTATGGTTTGATGCATATGTTCGAATGCTTCGAATGATACTACTATGGTTGGTATATTATTTAGCTGTTCTTTTTTTAGTTCACTTGCATCAGTTTGCCCACAGACCTGAATTTCTATCTTATTATTTTCAATAGCTTTATGAAGCATTTTTGGAATTTCTAGTTTATTAATATCAACGCCGCAATATCTAGAACCAGACAATTTATTCGAATAGAGAAGTTTAGCTAACGGCATTTCTTTGCCGCAACCAATATCAAGAATATTGGCAGTTTGATATTTCTTACCTTGTCGCAAATATTTAACGACGTGTGACCAACGCAAACAATGTGCAAGATAATCCCTATGAACAATCATTCTATCTTCAGCTTTATCAATTGATAAATGTGTTTTATCATATTTACGAGCAGTATTACGCATATCAGTTCACCTCATTAAGATACTATTATTATATAGTACTATATAAATTAAGTACACTATAAAATTTTATTTTTCTTACATCTATCAAGATATTTTGTGGCTAAGAGAACTGCTTCTTTTTCCCATGGAAAGTCAGAAGTAGTTTTTGCACTTTGCAAAAAATCATAATCATATGTCCATTTTTTCCAGCGTGCATCACCAGATGCATAATCAAAAACATCACCTATTAAATATTGTTTAACATGCACCAATTCGTGTATTAATGTTTCAAACATGTGATAATTGCTTAAATCCGGATGCAATGTAATGTCAAATCTTCTAGGATTATAACGATTATCTTTCCATTCACAAAGTCCCCAAGCATTTTCATCATTTACCTTTTTTTCATTAAATGAAATTGCAAGTGATACATTATTTAGTAGTTTTTTTCTTGGCAACATCTGAAAAAGAACATATTGCGAAATATCTTTTATTTTTTTCTTCAATGCATCATCAGGACAGTTTTGAACTCTTATGTGCATTTTTCTTATGATACTCCTTAAATATATCTTTTACCTTTTCTTCATAATCTTTTGTTTTCTTAACAAATACTAATGGGTCATCATCTTCTACTGCCATCAAAATAATCATTTTAGGAACTTCTATTCCAGTCAATTCACGTATCATCATAGAATATGCAGTACATTGTAAAAAATAATCTGTAATACTATTTTCACTCTTTTTTCTTGAAGATGTCTTAAAATCTAATATAAATTTTTCGCCACGAATACCACAAAACAAATCCATACGACCAGCAGTTTTCAATTGATTAGAATAAACAGGTGTTTCACTACCATAAATTACATCCACATAATCTATGTATTTTTGTATAGACTTAAACATGTCTTCAACAAAAGGAGGTTGTCCTTCACAGAAAACCTCCTCATTCATAATATACTTTTCGCATATAGAATGTAGTCTAGTACCACGTCCAGAAGCTCTAGCAGATACTCTATTAGCTTCTTCTTCGCCTACGCGTTTACGCCACTCATATAACCATTTTTTATTTAGACTGCCCAGTACTGTAGTTACAGATGGATAATTACCATTTGGTGTTACATAAAACCTTTTTCCATCTTCAGTGACTGTTTCTAATTCTTTAAATTCTACAAGTTCATGAACAAATGTCTTATTTCTTTTAACATTGTTTTTGAATACTGTCTCCATGATCCATTTCCGCCTTTGCAATAATATATGATTTAACTAGATCAGATCTGACAATATCGTCAATACCAAATTCAACATGTTTGAAATAAGGCATTTGATCTATAATGTTTATAAATTTTGGTAAACCTACTTTTTCATCGTGATATTTAAGATCTGTTTGTCTATAATCACCAGCTAATATAAGACGGCAATTATGACCTAATCTAGTGATAACAGAATCTAATTCGTGAAAAGTAAGATTATTGATTTCATCAACAATAACTATTGTATCGTTAAAGGTACTTCCACGAATAAATGAAGTAGATAAAAAATTAACTATGTGTTTACCTTTAAGGATATCGTAAGCATCACCGCGAGCAAAAAGATCGTTGCAGATTCCATGGTAGGGTAACTCGAATACTCTTGTTTTCTCTTTAATAGATCCGGGGAGAAAACCCATATCCCGTGTTGGCACTACACTTCTTACAATAACAATCTTTTTATAATATGATTGATTTGATAATATTTCTCGTAAAGAAAGATATAAGGAAATAAACGTTTTTCCTGTTCCAGCTAATCCATGCAACAAAAGATTTTCACCGTTTTCCCATGCATCAAAGGCTACCTTTTGATTTTCAGTCATGGGATTTATCTTAATTAGTTTAGCATTTTGAATGCTAACCCCAATATCTTGTGCATCTTTCTTTTTTGCTCTTCTTCTCCTTCTTTTTTCAGAACGTATTGATTCCGTTAGCTGGATTGAATCTAGTTGAATTATTTCGTTTGACTTGTTTGAGTATGTCTCTAAAAGTGTCATCTGGTTTCCTTAATCCTGCCCGTACTGGATCCACAGTAGCATTCCCAGAAGTATGGACTTGTTGAAGATGAGGATTATTCACAAGAAACTCTTCTTTTGCAGAAATAGATTTAAAAAATTGATCAAACACCTCTTGAGTTTCATTATTACGAAATGAATACGTAGGCATATTATGTCTCCGCGTATTTCATAATATTTTTAATATCGCCTGAGCGTAAAGCATTTTTAATATTTTTACTTTTATGCTTTATTTTACGTGGTTTTGAATTAGTAGGAAAATCATCTCTATCACGTGCTCTTTTGTCTTTATATGATTTACTCATTTTTACCTCTTTACCAAATATTAGGAAAAGCCTTTTTAGCTATAGTTTTATTAATAGATTTAAAAGGCATTTTTTTATCTTTCATAGCCAAAAGTAATTTAGCATCATTTGGATCAATTGATTCTAAAATATCTATAAACAGTTTTTCTCTTTTGACTTGATTTAAATTTGGACTACCTCCTTCTAAAAACAAATATAGTCTTCTAATTTCAGAAAGAAATCTACCTTCTACATCAAATTCACATGGTTTATACGGAGGATCTCCTTCTGGTAAAAGCCATTTTACTTTTGGATTTAATGCCAAATTAATAATATTAAACAAAACACTATTATGGCGATGAGTAGCCAAAGCTTCTACCTTTTCTTTTTGTGTGGATAAATTATCAATTTCTTCAAAAATTGTATATAATGACTTTTGCATCAAAAATCTCCAATTGATTCCATTAGCACTTTAAGTCGATTTTTAACCATATAATTAAATATTTGTGAACGCCCTTTACCTTGTTGATTATTGTATTCAGTAATTATATTTTCACAAATCTGTTCTGGTATATAATTTAAATCAATTAAAGTTTCATTTCTTTTATAATTTCTAAACTGTATTTCATCGCAAAAATCTTTAGGATCTTGCTTAATCCAATCAGATAATTTTTTCTTCATAATTGGTTTTTGTCTAGTACCCGTAACCAAGCAATCATCAGCTGAAAGAAAATTTGGTATACCATCGCCAATATCTCCTTTTAATATATGCTCACGGATATAATTGCTTGGATTATCTGCCTTTACATATTTTTTATTTATAGGATCATATTGCTTTATGATCGGATTTGTTTTGTAATTGTGTAATTGAATAAAATCTTTATCACCTGATAATATAAGAATTTTATCATCATTTAATCGTTTAACAATTACAGCTATAACATCGTCAGCTTCAGCTGAATCAACATTAATTACTGGATAAGGAAAAAATTGTTTGATTTCATCACGAACTGTATTCAAACACTCAAATATTTTTGACCAATCTATAGATGAAGATTCCCTTTTCTTTTTACGATTAGCTTTATAATAAGGAAATATTTCCTTTCTCCAACTTCGTTTTCCATCAGAGGCAATAACCAAATCACCATATTCAACTTTAAATTTCATATTTAAAAATCGAATATTATTTAAGACAACAGATCTAAATAAATCAATTTCAATAGGTTTATCATCTATATGTTTTCCATATAAAGCCATAATATTTGATATCATTACTTGATTCAAATCTAAAATAATCATGATAACTCCAAACTTTATACTTCTTCTCTTTCGGAAAGTTTTTCCGCTATAAACTTGTCTATACGATCGTGGAAGGGTACTGTTATATTTTCAGCTCGCGCAACAAGAGATTTAATGACAATAATTGCGTAAGATATATCTCTAGAATCTAGATTCATATAACCATATGAATAGCAAATTCTAATAATTTCAGACATTAATTCATCAGTAAATGCGTCAATACATTCCATTTTGTTGTCAATTAATAATTTTTGAAAATCTTCTAGATTACTAGGTGATGTTATTGTTGATGATGGAAAATTTACTACGTTATTTGCTTCTGGCACAACTGAAGAATCAGGCATGGTAGATTTCTCCTTTATGTGATTGCTTTCAATAATATACAATCTCCATTAACCCTACCATTCACATCTACTGATTTTGTTGACAAATCATTCATAATATTTTTAAGAATTCTTTTTCCACCAGTTAATATCTTTGGAAGTATTTCATCTGGTTTTCTACAAGTTTTTCTTACACTTGTTTCAAGATCTATATTGGTTATGGTTGTTCCTTTAACGCCAAAAGTAGAAGTAGAATTATAACACGTCAAATACTTATATTTTGTATTGTATACCCAAAGTTGCGAGGCTCCTACAATATTTTCTGGCGGAATAGATATCAGTTTAAGCTTTGTATATTCTTTCATATATTTAAGATTATTTATCTGTTTTTCAGCTGAAATTGATTTTTTCTTTCTTGGTTTTCTAGTTTTATTTTTATTACTTTTCCATATATTACAGTCATTTATTATTCCTTCAATAAAAGCTATAGTTTTCTTTAACTGTGCTTTAGTTAAATGTGCAAATGATTCAACTGAATCAGAATCATTATTATTTAATGCATCATTTAATATGATGAGTTCATTTGTATAAACATCTATAATATAATCCACTGTTTGGCTAGTAATTTGATTTTTAAGTAACCAGTCATATGTTTTGAATTTTGTTTTAAAATTGTTTTTAAAGAAAAAATCATCATATTCTTGATCAATTTCAGAACATAAAAGTCTAGCTTTTTGTAGAATTCTATCTTGAATAGATACTACATTATTTTTAGGTTTTTCAATATTGGTATCTACAGTGTCATTTGTTTTTAAAACAATTTTAGCCAATTGACTGTCAATTAGATGTTCAAGTTCATCAGTAAAAATAGTACCATTGTTTTTCATTCTTAAAAAAATAGCAAGATGCCTTACTGATATATCATTTACAGACAGAATTTTACTTATTTCTTTTTTTGTGAAATCTTTACTAAGATACTCGGAAACCCATGGATATATTTTTTTGTCATCTAAATTAGAATACCAGTTTAAACATTTAACAAAAACTGCATCATTTTTTTTACTTATTTCCCCTTTGTACTTTGGCTCAAAGCCAATGTACATTTCATCAGTATTTCTAATACGCTTTTTCATTTATTTTCAACAAGTAATGAATTTAAAAAATTATTCCATTCGTTAATACGACGATCCCACCCATAAATTGATCTAACAAAATTAGATACAGATTCTAGTGAAAAACGTACATTACTTTCATGTATAACTTGTGTTGAACGAATCATTGCTGAAAAAAACATCATGACATGTTTCTGTGGATCTGGATCCCAATGATATGTATGATTCAAATTTGCGGAAGTTTCTGGTAATGCTGCATAATCTGGATGTACACAAAGACAACCTGCGCTCATAGCTTCTATAAGTGCTATACAAGATGTTTCTTGCCAAATAGATGGATAAGCAAATATATGTGCCTCTTGCAAAGCTTCACGAACTACATCATTTGGCTGAAACCCATGATAATTGATGTTAGGATGGTCTTTGCAAATATCAAATAAATTTTTGTATGCTTCATCTCTTTGAACCCAACTTGGACCATAAATTTCAAAACTTGAAAAAACATCAAGTTGAAATTTTTGATCTGGGATTATTTCGCAAAGTCTTATAAAGGCAGGAACTAGCAATTCCAATCCTCTATGGGGCGTCGTATGGTATATAAATTTAATTGGCCCAACAGTTGATTTGGGTTTAAAATCAATCGGCTCAATAGCATTGAGTAAAACACGACATTTTTCCCACGGAATTCCAAATTTGTGCATATATTGATTCATTTGCCAGTGCGACACAAATACACACATATCAAATTTATCCCAGCCGCCATCAGCTAAATGAGCGCTTTCTGGATCTTCTGGTAAATCATGAAGCCAATATATTTTTTTAAGATCTGGATCTAGGTCTCTTACTCTAGAACAAATAATCTGAAATTTATCAAGTAGCTCTGGAGAAATCTTTTTCTCTAGAGCAAATTTCATTTTTTCAGTTCCGCCTTGGGAATCTTTTGATACTTCATCAATAGCTATTGGCATTTTATTATTCTCATTAAGAATGGGGGAGAGTTTTATCTCCCCCATATATTTAAATTAACCGTTTGCAGCTAGTGACTTGTAACCAGCGGCTACAACTGCTCGCGAAGCCTTGCCAAGCTTATAGCTTGAAGCGCGGGTCTTACGCTCGTTAAAATAAATCGGATAACCAGCCTGTCGAAGACTAGTTACTGCTGCAGTTGGGTTCTTAATACCAAAACGCGCAGCAATCTGGCGGCTAGTAAGTTCAGCACCATTAATAAAAGCATTAAGAAGTTTTTCTGATTTTGTCATTTTCTTTTCTCCAATTCAATTTATCTCGATACATTACATCATTCATGAATTTATACGATTCTGACCAATTTTTTACTGATTTTAAAGTAATTCTTTTGTCATTACGTGCATGTTCACTAATGCTGTAA
>Ga0181592_10004471_pt1 | contig 11580 bp, 18 predicted proteins | sample 071ome_20_FD_133755 | JGI IMG/M metagenome (GOLD analysis project Ga0181592, IMG submission 133755) | Coastal salt marsh microbial communities from the Groves Creek Marsh, Skidaway Island, Georgia - 071412BT metaG (megahit assembly) | ecosystem: Environmental > Aquatic > Marine > Intertidal...
ACATATTCTGATGCGGTTATGGACCATAGTAATTTTTGGAAAAATGTTACAGATTTTAAAATAAAAGTAGAACCACGAGAAAACTTGGAATTTAATGGTTATACCTATATCGGTCCTGGTGATTTAATCATTGACATTTATTCGTCAGAAGATTTTATACTTAATGTTTTTGATGTTGATTATATTTTTGCAATTAGACAGGTTATATTTCCATGGCTTAAAGAATCATATTTAAAATATTTTGGATTTGATTTGTTTAAAGATTTTGCAAACATAATAGTAAACATACATACCACTGACGGAGAAGTTACGGATTATGATATACCGTATGATGAAATAAGCCCAAAGGCTCAATGGGAATCAAAATATTGGGTGGAACAATAATATTTATAAGGGATATGAAATTTACGTTATTAGAATCATTAAAAAGTGTTATTAAAGAGCAAACCGGTTCTGTTGAGTTTACCTTTAAATCCATGAAACCCTGGAAAAGAGAAGGTGAAAGACCAACATGGTTTGTATACTTTAATGATTTAGAAATAGTGGATGGTGAATACAACAAATATGAAAACAGTATAATTTATTTGTCGGGTGATGGTGAAGAATATACGGTTGACCCAAAATATTTTGATTACTACCAAAAAGACAATAAAGGGAGAGTATTATTAAATGTATTAAAAAAAGATAATCCTAAAGTGGTTGATAAACTTTTTGGTGGTACAGGTCAAATTACATCTAAACTTATTAGACAAGCCTTAGAAATTGCTTTTAAAGAAAATTGGTTACCAGCAGATGACATTTATAGCCCCGGTCTTAGAGGTATAAATACTATGGGTGAAAGAATGGGAAATGACGAGTCGTGGTCCATCATGAATTTTTTCGACACAAAAAGAGAAGTTCAAAACAAAATTGAACAAAAGTGGAAGAAAGAAGGAAATGGTGATATCCTTTATTGGTTGGCTGACGTGTTTAAGAACGATAAGGACTTCGTTAATGAACTTTTAGACATTCAATGGGGGTCGATATCCAACGGGTATAAAACAGAGTTGTACGTGTCAGATAAATTATCAAAAGCAATTGGTGGTAAAAGTCAGTTTTTCCCACCAGGTTCTAAAATGGATAGATACAAATCCATAGATATGATTATTAATGGTAAATCATATCAGGTAAAGCCGTCAAGTAGTGTAAAAAAAGAAGGGGATTTTTATAAAATAAAAACGTATGGAATGACTAACGACTATAAAAATAAGAGTATTGATTTTATAGTATATGGAAATTCAGATGGTAAGATATACGTATTCCCTAATAAAAATTATGACGTAAAAAATCACACTGAGGTTGAACACTACGAAGAACCTCAATTATTTTAAATTATGAAAAAATATTTTTTTGGTTGGACAAACATTAAATGGTTTATTAAAGAGATAGGAAATCTTTACACAGGTAAGGATTCTTATTTTTCAAAAAAGAGAGTAGAATCAGGAATTGCTTTCGTTATTGGTCAATGGGGTATGATATATTTTATGATACAAAACATATCAACAATGAGTACATCAGATGTCGTATTATGGGCAGGTGTTGAATTTGCAATATCAGGTTATATGTTAAATCAAATTCAAAAAGAAAAATTAACAAATAATTCTGAAGAATAATAGTTATGATGTTATTAAAAGTTTTTTTGGTTTTAGCATTAGTCGGTTCTACTTTGTGGTTTATTGCTAAAAGAAATGAGAAGTGAAAAAGAGTTAAAAAGTCTTCAGGAAAAACTGAAGATGTTCACAACGATGATGTTGGTTGATAGAGTTAAAGATGAATACTCTATGGTGGAGAATATTGCTTTAACAAATTTTGAACACAACGAACACACAAATAAAGACTATCCTGAATTTATGGTGGATGTTGATAGTAATATTTCAGTTTTGGCTCAAACTAATATTAAACAAACAATTAGGGAACATATAGAATCTTTTTTTCCTGAAGTTTTTACAATTTTAAATGCTAACATAAAATTTAGACGTAGTGTTAAAAATGGAGAAATAGATGAAAGACTTATTAATGTCTATCCTAAAAAATCACCCCCCACCTCATTAGGTATGTTTTAAAAAATCGTTGGACTTCTAACACCACTTCGTGGTGTTTTTTTTTCGAAAAAATTTGCCCAGTATATACAGAAATTATAATATAAATTATTATATTAATATTATATATAATATATTATTATATATTAAGAATAATAATTATTACAAAGTCTGTGAAAAGACACCAAACACCAAAAAAAGTTCTTAAAAAGTTTTTTTGATATTTATATTCATGGGTAAGAATATTGTAGCACCTGAGTTAGTTAGAGATTTCACCTCTATGATAGGTCCACCAAAACCTCATTTTGTAAAAGGTTTTAGTGTGAGTGGTGATGAGATATCAGGTATGAATAGTTTTGTTATTAAATTCAACTTATCCGAAGAATATAGAAAAAAATTACACATCGATTATCCCATATTTCTACATGAACTATTTTCTAAAATAAATGCTTGGGTTCATAATGATAATGAAAAGAAAGAGATAATCGAATGGATACAAAAAATACACAATCTTAAAGACGAAATGGAAACATACTTTCCGATAAAAAGATTAGTTATTGAAGTGTTCTAGCTTTCTATGTTCATAAACTTTAAAAAAGTTTAAAATGAACAATGATTTATCTACTAAAAAATATAATGGTATTATTTGTAACTCTTGTGGGGGTCAGTATTATGACAAAAACCCTGGAGAATACATTAAAAATATGTCAAATGACGGTAAAATACGTACAAAAGTCGTTTGTGAGGGTTGCAACACCCATCATTTTCGTATTGTTGACGATTCGGAACTCTTTTCGAACACGCAAGCTAAATGATTTGTACCTGAAAGGTATTCTTCCGATACAGAATACGTGGAATAACCACAATATTCACAAACATAAAGGTCTTTTTCTTCCATTTTTAAGGGTCTTTTAAGGTGTTTTATATATGGTGGGTCCACTTTTGTATGAGAGTGAACCAGATGGTCTAAAAAGTGGGTATTTTAGTCAATATCAGACTCGAAAATACCCCCTGAATTTTGTTTTTTCTTATCTATTTTATTTCTTAGGTAAGAAACTAGAATTTTTGCGGAATAATAGTTGGTTGCAAGAGGAATATTGTGAACATCACAGAGTCTAAGTAACATATTTACGTCAGGTTCGTGTGGATGTTTGTCTAATGGGTCTCTAAAGAAGATAACAGCATCGATTTCACCCTCTACAAGACGGGAAGCAATCTGTGCGTCACCACCTATGGGTCCACTTTGTAGTCCAATAATCTTATTTACACCTGCATTTCTGATTTTTGAACTGGTGGTACCAGTTCCATATAATTTTATGTGTTCTGAATTGAAAAAATCGAGTCTTTTCATGATAAAAGACACTAAATCCGCTTTTTTTCCATCGTGAGCAATAAGTGCAATTGAATAATCCTTCATTTTTATACTTTTTATGTAAAATAAGAGATATTTATATAAAAAACAACCTTATGAATTGTGATAATTGTACTTGTGACGAAAATTGTATGACAGAAGGATGCCACTGTACGAATTGTACATGTATTTTTGACTAAAATGACCCCTTTTTAAGGGGATTTAGGACCGTTATCGTTACGGTAACAAAAAAGGGAGAGGTTCGCTACCATCTCCCTTTATTTTTGTTAAAAAATGTTAAAATTTTACTTTTTTCGTCTTCTTGACTCATCAAAACGCTTAAAACCCTTGATATATGTTCTCGGATTGGCTTTATCTAAGACCATTTTTAAGAAATTCCTTCTTTTTTCAATAATTCCTGTCATTAAGTCTAACATTTCCAAATCCCACTCAGATTCTACATAATCCATGAATTCTTCAGCGGTAAATGGTGATTCATACGTTTCTAAATCTGTTTTAACCTTTTCATTTTCATTTACAGACTTATTAAAAGGGATTTCTTTAATACTTTCAACCTCTTGTTCAGTATTATCAGTATCATATGTTTCGTCATTAAGAAAATATCCATCAAACACATTTAAATCACCATCATCAAATAATTTTCTAATAAACTCTTCAGAATATCCTTCTGTTTCACCTCTATAGTAATCACCTTTCCATGCGGTATACTTTTCAACACCTCTCCACTCAAAATTTTTCTTTTCAGGAATACTATAATCTTTAGAATCGAAATTACCTTTATCTAACTCTTTCCCATTTAACTTAATAAACGTAAATACATAATCATCCACTTCATTTTCGGTTACATTCTTAATACCAATTAAATGTAAATTATCATATAATGAATTTAAAAACATATCATCAGGTGAAATATTCTCAAAATAATCATATTCAGATTCTTTTAGAGTATATTGTATTATTTTTAATAAACCTTCAGTATTAACAGGTGCCGTTCTTGGCATCTGACTTTCACTTATGTTCATTATTTCTAATATTCTATTAACGGATGACATAAAATTGTTTATAGTTATAAATACTATGATATTTATTAATATATTCAACTATTATGGATTTTAAGGTTTTAGTAAACATCATTTATAAATTAATGGAACTTGAGCTTAGAGGTGAAAGTAAACTACCCGGTGCGAGTTACATTTTGGCTATGGCTCTTCAATTCCCATCGACAAGTTCAATCGTTGCTAAAGTTGACCCTATGGAAATATTAAGAGCTGTGTATACAGTATTTTTTATGTTTAAGGGTGATGATTATGAAGCTGCAAAATTTAAATCATCAGAATTGTATCTTGTTGGTATTACTGAACTAGGAGACAGAGAATACAATAAAACAGAATGTGTTTATTGTGATGGTACAGGTGATACGGAGTGTACAGAATGTGATGGTGAAGGTGAAGTCGAATGTAGTTACTGTGAGGGTGAAGGACAACTAGAAGGTCTTGATGGTCCTGAAGAATGTGAATATTGTGATGGGAGAGGTACCGATACTTGCCCTACTTGTTATGGGGATGGTAAAGAAGATTGTGACGAATGTGATGGTGAAGGACAGGTTGAAAGTAATGATGAAATTATTGAAGAAAGACATTCAAACTGGGTTTTTACTGACGAGTCTCTTTATGAGAAATTAGAAACAATAGCTTACAATACTGAATATATGTCAGAAGATGATTTACTTAATATTTTAGACGAAACTGAAACAAAAGGTAGTGTTATATTATTATCTACAATGCATAATTCTAGTACTGAAAATTATGAGGACCTACAAAATCAGTTTGATTATAACATTGATACCGGAGATGCCTACATTTCAACAATACGACCTTTATCCACATCAGAATGTATTAAACATTATCCTGGTGGTAGTAATACTTCTTTAGTGTATATGTGTCAATAATCTTCAGATAAAGGATATTCCAAATCAATTTCTTTTAATTTGGATTCAATAAATTTTTGATATTCCTTTTCTTCAAAAATTCCATACATCTGTAATGAGCTTTTGAAATCACTAATTTTTTCTTGTAATTTATTTCTTGACGCCATTAAATCGTATGGGAATGAGTAGAGTCTTGCAATTTGAGATTCGGTATAACCCTCTCTTTGCATGATTTGTCTCATATTGCGATATTCATCTAAAATATCGTCAATTGAATGTACAATAGATACAAATTCTTTTAACTTACTCATTTATAATTTTAATTATAAATATCTGTAAGTTCTATATTCTGTGTTGATGTTGTATTTGTAAAACGATGTTGGACTCCATCACAGGTTATCGTGTAAGGTCCGGTCTGATTGGGTGTTTCAGGGACAAAAAAAGGTTTAGATAAAGATTCCTCCATCGAAATTTTCCATGAGTCAATACCTTCAATATCCAAAATAGACAACACATATTCTATGTCATCTTTTTTGAAAGGTTCTTTAAAATAAATGATTTTTTCTTCTGTATCTATGGTAAATTTCATAGATAAAATATAATCAGTAAATTATGAATGTCAATTAACTTAAAAGAGAATTAATATCATAACCATAAGGCAACCCAATATGAAGATGGGATAACGATTCATTACCATTTTTTGGTAAATCTATTGTACCTATAGGTGTTCCAACAAAAACTTCGTCACCAACATTTAGTGGTGAAGTAATATGTGTATAGTATATATCAGGATACCCACCAATACCTTGTACGGTCATTTGGTCACCCCATAAAAATTGGTTATCAGTATTTGGTCTTGATTTTCGAGAGACTTTTCCATGTGTTAATGAATGAGCTTGGGTACCTGAATGTGCCATCATGTCCCAAGCATTTAAAGAATGCCAATCATTACCTGTACCTACTTCTTTATGACCTTTAGGACCTCTTCCAAATTTCCAAGTACTATTATTGTAAAAATATGATTTTGGTAATAATCCTTTGATTTGTAATTTATCACCTTCTTGTTTTACTGTTATACCTTGCTTTTCGTAAGCTTGTTTAACAAGTGATATTCCATAAGCATCGATTAAATCCTGATTTACATCCACAAAATCAATATTTACCGACTTTGGTGTTGTAGTAGTGGTGGTAGTATTTGATGAACTACTAGTTGTGGACGTATTACTCTGAGATTGCGTAACCGGATTTTTCCTCATGTTCGGAGGTAAGGCAACACCAGGTTGTTCGTACAATACTTTTTTTATGATTTCTCTAAGTTCCATCAAATATAAATATTTGGATAATAAATAATATTACTAAACTAATTGACTATAAACTTTAGACCAATTATCAAATGGACCACTCGCAGATTTTGTCTTAATATGAAGGTGAGGTCCGTCTGCATGTCCTGTACTACCCACCTCACCTATTTTTTGACCAATAGAGACATCTTCACCTTTAGACAATGACGGTTTGTTTTTCATGTGACAATATGTTGTACTATAAGTGTTTAAGGTTATAGTAATACCATTACCACAATTTAAATCTTGTTCTTCAGTTTCAATATATGTGACTCTACCACCTTTTGTTGCGTAAATAGGCGTACCTTCAGGTGCCCAATAATCACATCCGTCATGAACACCATGACTACGTTGAGAGCCAAATGCCATAAGTCCTGATGGTGCTTTCATATACTGTTTTGGTAATGGTAAACCCCATCCAGTAATTTTGTTATCATTAGTAACTTCAAATCCTTGGCTTTTGTATGCTTGTATAACAATATCAATCCCATAAGCGTCAATTAAATCTTGTGGTATGTTAACATAACCAACATCCAACGGTTTTGTGTTAGATGTACTACCTTTTGTGGTATTTGTTGTGTTGGGTGTATTATTTTTAGATTTTGTGGTAGGGTCCTTTCTCAGAGATGGTGGTAATGAAATACCAGGCAATGGGTCTTCGCGAAGTAGGTCACCTTGCTCATATAAAACTTTTTTTATGATTTCTCTAAGTTCCATTAAATATACGTATTTAATGAGTTGGATTCTTTTGTTAACTCTTCAATTAGGTGGGTATTAAATTGTCCTTCGGTTATATATTCTTCAGGTATATCACTAAAAACCCAATCTAGTGATAATATACCTACTAAGTGTTGTTTTTCATCGTATATAGGTGTTCCTGCGTGTGACTGTGTACCAAATGATTGACAAACTGAACGAATGGCTATATCATCCATTTCTTTTACTTCAGTATAAAACATTTCATAATTAACAACATCCTTGATATAAGATGTGAGATTTGAAATTAAAGTGTTTTGGAATCTTTCTGATTTTCTTTCTAGTCCGTCTGAACACCTTTCATACGAAACTGATGTTTTTTGCATTGGTGCTGAAGTATAGAAATTACCACCATTATGAAATTGCCATATGTAAATACGGTCACAATTATACTTTCTTCTTAAATCTCTTAATGCCAAATGGACAATTTCATCTTTTCTGATTTGTTCCATTAGTTTAGTTTTTGAGAAAGTTTCTTTTTGTCTTTCAGTATATCTTTTGAAATACCCCGCACCTATTAAAGCCACAACAACAGAAGTTATTGAGGTTATTAATACCTGTAAAATATCGCTCCAACCCATAATATTGTAATTTATACTAAATAAATATACTAATTATCAACATTTTCGTCTCTATTGACCCCAAAATCTATTTTATACCATATTCTTTCATGTAAAAAATACAAAATCATTTTAGTCACAACTTCAAAACTTCCGATAGTTATACCAACCATAGGGTTACCGGAAACCAACCAACCCAATAATATGGTATCGATAGTCCCAACAATTCTCCAAGTTAATGTTTTTAGAATGTGTCTTCTTAGTGATACATTTGTTTTTTTCATAACCTTAATTATCACTACTACTAAAAATATGTAAATAAAAAATCCTACCACTGTGGTAGGATTTAATTTTAAAAGGAATATGTATTATTTACATATTACTTCTTGGAACGGATTACTTCGTCAATAATACCATATTCTACAGCCTCATCTGCCGTCAACCAAAAGTCACGAGAAGCATCTTCAGTAACTTGCTCTGCACTCTTACCACAGAACTCACCAAGAAGTTCAAAAAGAATCTTGTTTGTTTTCTCCCACTCAATAAAGTTAATACGAGCGTCTTGGATGTTACCACCAGCACCTCCTGAAGTTTGGTGTAACATTGTCTTAGAGAACCTCAACGAAGAACGTTTTCCTTTGGTCCCAGCACCTAACAAAACTGAACCCATAGATGCAGCCATACCGGTATTTACTGTTGCAATATCTGATTTGATGTATTGCATTACATCCACCATAGACAAACCTGACTTTACTGAACCACCAGGACTATCAATGTGCATGGTAATTGTCATATTATCTACTGAGTCCAAATACATTAACTGAGCTTGAACAATTGTTGACATGTTGTCGTTAACACCACCTGCAACCCACAACAAACGGTCTCTCATCAAACGAGAGAAGATATCCATTTGTGTTACTCTCATCTCTCTCTCCTCTAAAATATAGGGTGTTAGGGAGTCTTCTAATTGATTTTTGTAATGGTGCATGTTTAATGATGAAACACCATAATCACTCATTGCGTACTTCTCGAAATCTTTTGTAATATTCATGTTTAAAATGTTTAGGGAATAAAAGTATAAAATAAAATTTAAATAATCAAACTCAGCGGAGAGACGGGGATTCGAACCCCGGGTACCCTTTGGGGGTACGACAGTTTAGCAAACTGCTCCTTTCGGCCACTCAGGCACCTCTCCAAAAAAAAAGGGGACTTTCGTCCCCTTTCAGCGGAGGCTCAGGGATTCGAACCCCGGGTACCCTCACAGGTACGCTTGTTTTCAAGACAAGTCCATTCGACCGCTCTGGCAAGCCTCCATTTTACATTGATGGCGGTATAGGATTCGAACCTACATCTCGTGAGTCGGAGTCACGCGTCCTGCCGTTAGACGAACCGTCAGTGAATACTGACGACCGTAGTTTTTACTTCACCGCTTCACCTTGCCTTACAATAAGACAAGTCACACGTCACGCAAAGGTTACAGCCGATTTCATCACTCGCGGATTCGTCAGTCAATGTATTTTTAAATAGTAAACAAAGAACTATAGTGCTAATATATATCAACCTTCGTGATTTTCAATATTAGAATTCTTAAAAATAAAAATTAATCCAATAATTAATATCCCTAAAGTAATTAATTGACCAATAGGTTCTCCTTTAAAGAATTGACCAACAAGTTGAAGTGCTAAGATACCTATAGTCCATCCTGTTGCGTCTTTAGAAAAAAGTGCGTTTGCTCTTTTATATATTGTAGCAACATTGAACCATAATGTGGGTACAAGTATTAACAAACCAATTGTCATAACACCCATTTGATTGGTACCCAATCCCCACCCTAATGTGTATCCACCAAAGAATGCAACAAAAGAAGATAATAAATTACGAAGTAGGTAATTGGTACCATTAATTGTACCTGAGAAGTCAAAGTATTTTTTCATTTTTTCCATTTTAATTAATATAGTTTAAATTATTTTATTTGTAAATTAGATTGAAAAACTTTCACCACATCCGCAGGTTCTTGTTGCGTTAGGGTTAACAAATTCAAATCCTTTTCCGTTTAACCCGTCTGAAAAATTAAGTTCCGTACCAAAAAGATATAGTAATGATTTCTTGTCAACCACAACTTTTATTCCGTTATCTTCAGAGATACTATCACCTTCAATAATAGAGTCATCAAAGTCAAGTTCATAAGACAATCCTGAACATCCCCCACCTTTTACACCCACTCGAAGAAAGTGCGAAGATTTATCCATATTACTTTCAATCAATAATTGATTGATACGTTCTCTTGCCTTATCACTGACTTTGATGAAATCTTCCATTAATTTGCTATTAACATAAACATGTTCAAAGAGGTTGCAATCATTAACCAAATGAAGTATGGTAACATATATAGAACCCACCATCCGTGTCTTAATCTCATTGTGTGTGTCATATAAAAGATTATTACAGATAAATCCATGATAACAATTAATGACAATAAGAAAGATTTAAATCCAAAAAACAGTGGACCCCATAAAAAGTTAACCACTTGTGATATGAAATAAAATAACATCATATCATGGTCCTCTTCCTTATAAAATTTAGCCGCACTGATACCAAAAGTAATTGCTATGGTTCCCCATGCTGCTCCGAATACCCATCCTGGTGGATTCCAGGGTGCTTTAATTAAAGAATTATACCATTCTGATGATACACCAGGGTTTGTCCATAATCCACCTAAATAAAGAACCAATAGGTTAATGACGATAAAGATTAACGAATGTTTTAAATATTTTCTCATTTTACTACGTAGATTTTTTCGGTTTTACCATTGTATCTAACAATGTATAAACCTTTCATATAAGTATACGGTATTTCTTCACCTTTATAAATTTGATTTCCCATCCAATCAAAAACTTCATAAATGGTTGGTAATTCTATTTCATTAACACCAATTGTTGATGAAACAATAAAGGTGATTGGATAATCCATATTGGATGTTGTGTTATAAATTCTTAAGAATCCTTTATATGTTCCTGGTTGTAACGAAGTTAAAGACCATGTGGTGTTTGAAACTGTGGTTGTTGGAATTCCGTACAAGAACAATTTACTTGCCGTGTAGTTAGAACCTGTAAAACCAACATATAGTGAGTCACCATTTACTAAATCGTGAAGTATTGTTATGGTGCTATCTGCATTAAATGTCATATTAAATGGAGACATAATATTTGGGGTACTACCTTGAACCACAGTATATACTTGTTGGATTCTGTTTACACCAATTAACGAACCATTACGGTATTCACTAATTTTATATCCTGTGCCGAATACACCTTGAGTTGTTGGTGACCATTTAATAAGACCGTTAGGTGTTACACTGTATGAACCATAGTTATTTAATTGTGAGAACGGAGACACAGGGATAAATGTGTTATTACCATGTTGGTTTAATGCGTCATCCATTTCAAAAAGAATAGAATCACCATCGGCATCAAAAGCAAACAACAAACTTTGTTGTTGTGTTCCTGTTACGAATTGTGTAGGTAGAAAATTAAGAATAATCGGTGCT
>Ga0181592_10004479_pt1 | contig 11570 bp, 10 predicted proteins | sample 071ome_20_FD_133755 | JGI IMG/M metagenome (GOLD analysis project Ga0181592, IMG submission 133755) | Coastal salt marsh microbial communities from the Groves Creek Marsh, Skidaway Island, Georgia - 071412BT metaG (megahit assembly) | ecosystem: Environmental > Aquatic > Marine > Intertidal...
GACAAATGCAAATCAATAAGGATTTGCTTTATATTCTAACCATCTTATTTGTTATCTTTCTAGTTGGATATGGAGATATCACAAATTCGAGCTCTAGCGAGTTTAGAAGAATTGGAAGTTTCTTTACTATGATTTTCCCTTTCGCTATTGCCTTCCTAAACCCAGACAAACAGGATTTGTATTCATTTAAGTTAGCAGTTGTTATTTCCTGTTTGCTATACAGTTTAATTAATATTTTTGATTTGATTGAATGGGTATTTTTCATAGGTGCCGACTATGTCGATTTAAAAGGTAGAATTGGCTCTCAGAGATATGGTTTTATCCTTCTTCTTGGCTTTTATATTGTATTACTTGATAAAAATATTTTTTACAAGAAAGGTGTTTGGATTGTCATGTTGAAATATCTAAGTCTAGTAGTTATTTTTTTTGGGTTGATGCTTACATATTCAAAAACGACAATTATCTCTTTAATTTTTACCTCACTTATTCTTTTATTGAGTAGCTTCAAACATACCCTCAAGTTAAACTATAAGAAAATGGGATTCTATGCCATAATTTTCCTTATATTGTCGTATTTTTTATTATTAATTTATAAGGAACAATTAATTCATGCTTTATCTTTTGATTACAGGAACTTTGAATCTTCGCTTGGAGAAAGGGTTAATCTAATTAATTTAGCATTTATTCATTTGTCAGAAAACCCATTTTTTGGATCTTCATACCGAGGAATTTATGTATTATTTGATCACTTAAATGGAGGCTCTGCACATAATCAATATTTAGATATCATCCTAAGAACAGGTATAGTTGGATTAGTGATTTTTTTATACCTATTTTTTAAAATTTTATATAAACTCTCCTCACTTGATAAAGGTCTATTTTTTGGATTTATTTCGATTCTAGTCGTAGGATTTATGCATGAAACCTTCAAGTTGTCATGGGGCAGCTTTGTTTTTGGTTTTATTTTGGCGGCTGTGTATTCAAAAAACCTTTACAGCGAGATAAATAATAATTAATTAGTAAAATGACTTGTAAAGTTTTAACAACCGGCAGTAAAGGTTTTATCGGCAGGAACATCTACCATAATTTATTGCATGATGATAATTTTGAAATATACGAATATTCAAGAAATACCTCAGAAGAAAAGTTAATTAAATTATTAAAAAAGGTTGATTTTATTATTCACCTTGCTGGAGCTAATAGACCGCATAGTGATAATTTATTTAAAGTTGATAACTTTCAATTTACAAAATATCTATGCAATCTGATTGAAAAAAATAATCTCAAGATTCCAATAGTTTTTACCTCATCAATTCATGTAGAAAGAGAAAATGAATATGGAAGAACAAAACTTCAAGCAGAAAAAACTCTAATTGAATATTCTAAAAGAAACAAAATAAAAGTCCATATATACAGACTCCCTCATGTTGTTGGAAAATGGTGCAAGCCAAACTATAACTCAGTTGTGGCAACTTTTTGCCATAATATAGCAAAAAATTTACCTATCCAAATTGACAACCCTAACTTCTTAATAAATATTATTTATATTGATGATTTAATTAATCATTTTAAAAAAGTTATTAATAATTCAGCAGATTATGCAACATACTGTGAAGTTGAAGAGAGTTACGAGATATCTATTGGCGATCTTGCAAATAAAATCTATAACTATCGTAAATTAAGACTCTTAAACTCTATTACCGAGGTCGGAAGTGGTATTGATAGAATCTTGTATGCAACCTTCATATCTTATTTTGAGCCAGAAATGTTTAGTTATCCTGTAAGTCTTCATTCTGACCCACGCGGTGAGTTTGCAGAGATTGTAAAAACGAGAAATTCAGGGCAGTTCTCATTTTTTACCATAAATATCGGGGAGACAAGAGGAGGTCATTATCATCACACTAAAAATGAAAAGTTTCTGGTAGTTAAAGGTAGTGCAGAATATAAGTTTAGAAATATAGATACAAATGAAAGGTTTAAAATCTCTTCAAGTGATAATCATCCAATGATAGTTGAAACCATTCCAGGATGGGTTCATGATATTACAAATACTGGAATTGAAAAAGCTATTGTCTTTTTATGGGCAAATGAAGTTTTTGATAAACTCAATCCCGATACTTTTTATGAAGAGCTATGAAAAAATTATCTGTTTTAACAGTTGTTGGCACAAGACCAGAAATTATTAGACTTTCGAGTGTAATAGTGAGACTTGATTTATTCTGTGATCATGTATTGGTTCATACAGGTCAAAATTATGACTATGAGCTCAACCAGGTCTTTTTCAATGAGCTTGGTTTAAATTCGCCAGACTATTTTTTAAATGCCGCAACTGGCAATCCTTTGAAAACTATGGGAGAAATATTAATTAAGTTTGAACAGCTACTTGAAGATCTTCCAGCAAAACCAGATGCTGTATTAGTTCTTGGAGATACTAACAGTGCAATTGCCATCTTGGCAGCGAAACGAAGAAAAATTCCTACTTTCCATATGGAGGCTGGCAATAGATGTTTTGATCAACGTGTTCCAGAAGAAATAAATAGGAAGTTGGTCGACCACATTGCTGACGTAAATCTAACTTATAGCTCTATTGCGAGGGATTATCTATTGAGTGAAGGGCTTGATAAGGAGTTAGTTATAAAAACTGGTAGCCCAATGTTTGAGGTATTAAATAAATTCAAACGAGAGATCTCAAATTCTAAAATTTTGGAAAAACTAAAAGTTAAAAAGAGGAATTATTTTTTAATAAGTTTGCATCGAGAGGAAAATTTAGAAAATGAAAAACTTTTTACTTCTTTTTTATCGGTTCTGGAGAAACTAGCATTAGAATTTAAATTACCGATAATTGTTTCAACTCATCCTCGTACTCGAAAAAGAATATCTACAAGTAAAGTATCTTTCAATAAACTTATTAGATTTGAAAAACCTTTTGGTTTTTATGATTACATATACCTTCAGAAAAATTCTAAACTAACTCTCTCTGATAGCGGAACGATTAACGAGGAGTCGTCTATTCTTAACTTTCCTGCGATTAACCTGAGAGAGGCACATGAGAGACCTGAGGCAAATGAAGAATCCTGCTCAATTATGACTGGCCTAAATGAGGAGAGAATATTTCAGGCAATAAATATTTTAAATAGCCAGGATGGCAGTTATGCTAAAGATTCAGAACATCGAATAGTATCCGATTATGCTATACCAGATGTTTCAGAAAAAGTTCTAAGAATAATATTGAGCTATACGGACTATGTAAATAGAAAAGTATGGAAAAAATATTAAAGAAAAAAATTCTAATAATATCCGAAGTTTTTTTTCCAGAAGAATTTAAGATAAATGATATTGCAGAATATTGGATAAAAAATGGTTATAAGGTTGATGTACTGACTTTAAATCCATCATATCCTGAAAGCCAAATTTTTGATGGATATCGTAATTCATTAATATCAAGAACGAGACAAAGGAATATTAATATATTTAGGTTATTGACCATAACTGGATATAAAAAAAGTAAGTTAAAAAAAATTCTTAAATATTTCAGTTTTATGATACTGGGATCAATTTTTATTTTGCTTAAGGGAAAAAAATATGACGTAATATTTGGATTTAATATCGGATCACTAACCAGTATGTTGCCTGCTGTCTTATCAAAAAAACTGCACTCTCAAAAGTTAATATTATGGACCCAAGATCTTTGGCCAGATACTGTGTATGCATACGGTTTTAGCAAGACAAAAATTTTAGAAAAATTTTTATCTTTATTAACTAAATTCATTTATAGCAATGTATCAGCTTTTGCGATATCTAGCATGGGATTTAAAAATACTATCTCACTGTATACAAATAGCAATAAAACAGAATTTTTATACGCTCCAAATTGGCCAGACAATATGGAGGTAACTGAAGAAAAGGCTAACTTAAGTTCACCCTCAAAAATTAATTTCACATTTGCAGGAAATATTGGAAAAGTTCAAAATCTTGAAATAGTAATTGAGGCTTTTAATATGCTTTGTAAAAATTATAAGGACAATTTGCAGTTGAATATTATAGGCGATGGCTCTAATTTGGAGATTTTAAAAAAAATTGCACAAGACAAAAAAAGTATTCGCTTTTATGGCAGGCAGAAAAGGAAGGATATGATGAAGTTCTATAATGCGAGTGATTTTTTGATAATTTCCCTCAAAGATGAGCCTGTTTTTGCTAAAACTATACCAGCTAAGTTTCAAACATATTTATTTACAAAAAAACCAATTTTTGCAGTTATAAATGGAGAAGTGGCAAACTTAGTAAAAGATAATAATCTTGGAGTCGTTGCTAATCCTGGAGATGTTAACGATATATATTTAAAATTTAAATCTTTATTAACGTCAACAGATCAAGCGAGGAAGTTATATTCTAATAACTGTGACTTATTGCTTAAGCAAGTTTTTAATAAAGATATTGTAATCAAGAGAATTACGACTTTATTATAGGAATATGGCTACAGCTTTACTTTTAGGCGGCACTGGATTTATAGGTAAAACTTTATCAAAATTTTTAGCCGATAAAGGCTATAAAATTAGAATACTGTCAAGATCCAGATCAGTTGACTATGAAACTTTTCAATGTGATTTATTATCCGATAAAATACCTATCGATGCATTTAAAAATGTTGATTTAGTTGTTCATCTAGCTGGCTATGCACACGACATCAGACATAATAAAGATAACGCTTCTGCATATCATGAACTTAATGTTATAACCACAAAAAAATTAGCTAATATAGCTTCAGAGTGCGGTGTCAAGAGTTTCATTTTTTTTAGTAGTATAAAGGCTGGAGGCAAACCCAAAAAATTCCATTGTGCCAATGAAGATTCAATAAGTGTTCCTGATGGAATGTACGGAAAAACAAAAAGAGAAGCAGAATTGTTTCTTCTCGAGCTTTCAAGAAAATCTAAAATGCGAATTAATATTATTCGACCTTCAATTGTATATGGTCCAGATATGAAGGGAAACATGTCTTTAATGTATTCTCTAGTAAAGAAAGGAATTTTCCCATCACTGCCTCCCATGAAAAATGTTAAAAGTTTGATACATGTAGACGATGTTGCTAGGTCAGTTTTATTTATAGAGTCCCGAAAATTTAATCAAGAGATATTTATAATTACAGACGGCAAGAAATATTCTTCTCGGGAAATTTATATAAACATGTGTATAGCTGCAAATAAAAAATACTCAGGAATATACTTTCCTTATTTTTTATTTAGTTTTGTGAGCCATCTTAGCAAAGGGATGAAATATAGAATAGAAAAAATCTTCAATAGCGAATGCTACTGTTCAGAAAAAATTAAGAACGAAGGTTTTGAGCCACTAAAAACTTTAAAAAATATCAATGAAACGGATTTTTGATATTTCGCTTGCGCTTATTGCTCTAATATTTTTGATTTTTCCAATGATTGCTATTTCATTGATAATTTTTTTTACTTCTGGTGCGCCGGTTATTTTTTGGTCAAAAAGAATTGGTAAGAATAATGAACTATTTCTCATGCCAAAATTTAGGACAATGACAAACAGAACTCCCAATATTGCGACCCATCTTCTCAAGGATCCAGAAAGTTATCTAACAAGATCTGGAAGATTTCTCAGAAAATATAGTCTTGATGAAATACCTCAAATTCTCACTATATTAAAGGGTGAAATGAGTTTTGTTGGGCCAAGGCCTGCTTTATATAATCAGGATGACCTCATTAAAATGAGAACTAAAAAAAATATTCACCTCCTTAAGCCTGGAATTACTGGTTGGGCTCAAATTAATGGAAGAGATAGTATTTCATTAACTAAGAAAGTTGAGCTAGACGAAGAGTATCTTCTAAATATTTCTACCTATTTTGATCTTAAGATCATGGCCTTAACAATACTGCGAGTTATTGGGGCGAGCGGAGTTAAGCATTGATCGAATTATTAATTTCTTTACCAGCCAAAACTAAAAGATACTTAATGATATTTTTTGATTCATTATTTTTAATATCTGCATTTTTTCTTTCGTTTTACTTAAGACTTGGTTATTTTGGTCTCCCATCTGACGAAATTCTTTACTTGGTACTCATCGCACCATTTTTCGGAATACCTATATTTTACTTTTTTGGACTTTACAGATTTATTACTAGATATATTACTAACAAAATTTTAAGAAATTTTTTCTATTCCGTTTCACTATTCATTTTGATAATTGGATTGATAAATTTTCTAATCCCTTTATCTGGATTTCCTAGGTCAATTTTAATTATTAACTGGGTTATTACTTTTATTTTTATTTATGGCTCAAGAATAGTTGCTCAAAAAATCTTATTAATAAAAGACTCTAAGTTATATTTTCGTTCAAAATCTAGTAAAAAAAGAGTCGTTATTTATGGAGCGGGAAAGGCAGGCATTCAGTTAGCTAATGTAATTGAATTCTCAAAAACGCATTTGCCAGTGGCTTTTATTGATGACAATATATCTTTACAAGGAAGAAATGCTTTAGACATAAAAATATATTCTCCCAGTGAAATTCATCACCTATTCAAGAAATATTCCTTTGATGAGATAATTATTGCAATACCTTCATTATCTAATACAGAAAGAGCAGAAATAATAAATAATCTTGAATTATCCGGGGTAACAATTAGAACATTGCCCGGACTGGATGAGATTGCTGGAGGAAAGATTAGGATTTCTAATGTAAAAGATATTGACGTAATTGACTTATTAGGAAGGCCAAAGTCTACTCCCAATTCTTTATTAATAAAAAAGAATGTTAGTAAGAAAAATATTTTGATAACGGGCGCGGGCGGCTCAATTGGCTCCGAGCTAGTAAGAAAAATTGTTATTCAAAATTTCAACCATCTTGTTGTCTTTGATCACAGCGAAATTGCCTTATATAACATTGAAAAGGAGATTCTGTCTTTGGGAATAAATAAGGCAAAATTTACTTCAATACTAGGCGATGTTTTGAATAATAAAAGACTTTCTGAAGTACTAAATAAATTTAGTATCAATACCTTTTTTCATGCGGCTGCATATAAGCATGTGCCAATTGTCGAACATAATGTTTCAGAGGGAGTAAGAAATAATATTTTTGGAACGTTATCATGTATGAAAGCGCTCAAGAATAATAATACTGTAAATTCTTTTGTCCTAATTTCAACAGACAAGGCTGTAAGATCTACAAATATCATGGGTGCTACTAAAAGAGTGGCGGAAATGATAGTTCAAACGAATTATCAAAAAAAATCTAGTATTAACTACACTATAGTTAGATTTGGTAATGTATTGGGTTCGAGTGGTTCTGTTATACCCCTATTTAAAAAACAAATTGAAAATGGCGGCCCTATAACTGTTACTGATGCGAAAGTTGTAAGGTACTTTATGACAATTTCTGAAGCTGTAGAGTTGGTTATTCAATCAAGTGCATTATCAAAAAATTGCGAAACTTTCCTATTAGACATGGGGAATCCGGTAAGAATTGATGATTTGGCAAGAAAAATGATTTCATTAAGTGGACACATAGAAAAGACTGCTGATAATCCTAAAGGGGATATAGAAATCAAATATATAGGTTTACGACCTGGTGAAAAATTATATGAAGAATTGCTAATAGATAATGCATCAGAGAAGACTGAGCATCCGCAAATTTTAAGAGCCAAAGAGAAGCTTATCAATTGGGATGATATATGTATTTCTTTGGAAAATCTGAAAATCGCATTAGATGAAAATAATGTAGATGAAATGATTAACTTACTTAAAGATATTACAGGCAATTACAAACCAAGAGGAAATAGTGTTGATAATCTTTACAGAAGTTAATTTTACTCTACCCTAGAAAATATAAAGTTTAATGAATTATTATTAGAAACATCATGGCCATTTTTAGAAATTAGCTCAAAGCCATTTTTTTTCAAAAAAAGTATAAGATTATTTGTATCCTTATCATCTTCAAATAATTCTATGTATAGACCCTTTAGTTCAGGATTGGAAAGAGTTTTTTCAGCGCCTAGCATTATTTCAACTTCGATGTTATCTACATCAACTTTTATGAAGTTTGGGACTTTAAAATTATTTTTCTCAACCAAACTATCAATAGACAATGAAAATACCCCCTGCGAGTAAACTTTTTTTATTTCCCTCGAGTTCGAATCAAGAACTGATTTAAGTTCTTTTGTGTCGAATTTACTTTCAGCACCACCAATTTCTACATTAGACATATTGAGCATGCCAACTGAACTATATCTAGACAAAGCAATAGGATATGCAATGATATTATTGTTGAGGCTATTAAGATGTATATTTTTATTAAGGAGGAAGAAATTGAAAGCAGATGGCTCAAAAGCTTTAACATTGACACCCTTTTTTCCAGCATAAATTGAATAAATGCCGACATTAGCCCCAATATCCCAAAAAATATCTGATTTTTTAAAATTATTTATCCATTTAATTATCTCAGGCTCCTTATCAAAGAATGTTTTTGCTCTCCAAAAAGGTAAATAACCATAACTGAAAAAAGAAATTTCACCATAATTAGTTGAGACTTTATAAGTTGGGGTTAATTGTTCGGATATTTCACTAAGGAGTCTAAGTCTATATTTTCTGGGTATTAAGAGAGATATAAATCTAAAGATATATTTTATGGAGACTAGAATCGATTTTTTTATTTTATACCACAATTGAAGTTTTAATTCATATTGGTCATTCTTTAAAAGAGAATGGCATTGATTTCACATGTAACAATCAGCTAATGATACATTAATTATTTCAAGTTCTATAATTAAAAATCAGCTATGTCAAGTTTATGTTGTTAATTAATTTAATATGGTTTAAGGGCAATGGACCATGGCCTTTAAAAGAACAAGAAGTATTTTTTGGAATTTAATTATTTAGGACCATGCTTTATAGAATTAATTATTTTCTTTGAAGAACTAGCCATTTAATATAAACAAATAATCTTAGTAATGCTGAAGTAGAAATATTGAAATTTATAAAAGTTACTATTTATCATTGGGGCCTAAAAAAGGACTTTAGTAAGTTGCCAATAATTTTTTTCAATTCTTTGAGGACCTTAAATTTTGAGAAATTTAAGGTCCTTTGTTAATTGATTACTTAATACCAATCATCATCATCATCATCATAATCTTTTTCATCATCATCATCATAATCATCATAATCATCATAATCATCTGTATTCATTTTTGTCTCCACAAAAAATAAACAAAATTAACCAAAAATATGTAATGGTTAAATTCGAAATATACTCTTTTTATATAAATTGTAAAGACAGAAAAATAGATAATTAAATCAATTTAAAATCTATATTTTAAGAATATTTATTCTTAATATAGTTATTAGTACTGGAGCAGAATAGAGAAAAAATTCCTTCTTTAATCACCCAAATCGCATAGTTTAAAAACCAGTTAAGGACACATTCTCTTGTTGTTGCAATTTAAAAGAAGTTTCTAACTAAAGAAAGTTTAATTATTTGATAGAGTTAGGAACAATTTTGTAAATTCAACCACCTTATTTTTAACTTCTTTTATTAGCGCTTCAAATTCGATTTGTTGATATGTATTTTCAGAATTTCTTATAATGTCTCTCATATAATCGACACTTTGAAATATTTTGTAGATCTCACCATAGATCTGCTTATCATATTGTTTAAGATACTCCCTAAGATGATGCACCAGTTAAATACGAAGCTCCCTATTAATTTTTTGTTCCAATTCAGATGGTTTCGGGTTAATTTCATTTGGATGGAAAAGTACACTTTTTTCAAATTTTTTTTGAAAGAGGGATTAACTTTTGAAATATTCATACCCAATCTCTGAAACATGGGAAAATATGAATCCTCATTGATAAATATACTAAATAGGTTGTTAATTTCAGTCTCATAGTTCATTTTTTGATATTTATCAATATATATTCTTGCTCTGTAAAACCATTACGGTAGTGACAGTATGTCTCAGTATCTTGCAAGAAAAAAACTGACTTAGAGATGTTAAAATTTTGATTTTAAGATGTTGATGAAAGATGCATAAAACTACTCATTCAGTGATGTTCCATCACTTTCACGATGACAAACATTTGCCTGCTCAGGGAAGTTTGAGTTGTTCTGATTTCATTCAAATGATTGATTGGTTAAACAAGCACTACTCCATTTTAAGTGCCAGTCAATACAAGGAAAGCTTTGAGAGAGGCACCCTAAAAGATACTGATATTTGCCTGTCTTTTGATGACGCATTGAAATGCCAATACGACATTGCTGTTCCAATTATGGATAGATTAGGCATTCAGGCATTCTTCTTTGTTTACAGCAGTGCTTTTGGTCAAAACCCCGATCCATTGGAAATCTACAGGTATTTTAGAACTGCTTGCTATTCGGATATTGACAAGTTTTATGAAGATTTCTTTGACTCAGTGGAGCAAATAGATGCGGCAGAGTTTTCCCGGCATCATGCTATATACTTGGAACTAAACTACCTAGCAGAATTTCCCTTTTATACCGAAAACGACAAATGGTTCCGATATCTCAGAGACCAGTATCTAGTTGAAAATCAATACGATGAACTCATGAATGAGTTGATGATTCAAAATGATTTTGATGTGAATATTGCAAAGCAAGACCTATGGATGTCAGAAGAAGACTTGATTGCCACCGAATCTAGGGGTCATCTGATTGGTTTGCACTCATACTCACACCCAACCCAGATGAGCAAATTGACCAGATCAGAGCAAGAATTAGAGTATAAAAATAACTATGACCATTTGGCAGGTTTAATTGGCAAACCTATCAGAGTCATGTCACACCCATGTGGTGACTATAACAAAACCACTCTAGAAATTCTTAAAAGTATGAAAATAGATATCGGATTTAGGTCTAGTATGTCGGTGAAAGAAATTCTTTCCCCTCTTGAGATTCCTAGGGAAGACCATGCCAATGTCTTCAAAGAGATGCGTTTATGAAAGTTACAATCTTTAGCAGTAACCAACCACGACATCTAAATCTCGCAAAAGAATTTTCAAAAATATGTGATGCAGTCTTTTTGGTTAGCGAAGTTAATACCGTTTTTCCTGGTCAAGTTAACGATTTTTTCAAAAAGTCGGAAGTTATGCAGACCTACTTCCAAAATGTAATTCAATCAGAAAGAAACATATTTGGAGACATCAGTTTCCTGCCAAACAATGTGAGAACTCTCTCAATTAAATCAGGGGACTTAAATAAACTGGATAAAAATCAATTATCTGATGCACTTCAATCCGATGTCTATGTTGTCTTTGGTGCGAGTTACATCAAGGGATGGTTAATTGATTTTCTTGTGGAACATTGTACAATTAACATTCATATGGGTCTTTCCCCTTATTATAGAGGTTCTTCTTGCAATTTTTGGGCGCTATACGACAACAATCCCAGTTATGTCGGAGCAACAATACATCTTTTGAGTAAAGGATTGGATAGTGGGGATATGCTTTTCCATTGTGTTCCTAAACTTCATTCAGAAGACACTCCATTTGACTTTACTATGCGTTCAGTTTTGGTGGCACAGCAAGGTTTGGTCTCTGCGGTTAAC
>Ga0181592_10004486_pt1 | contig 11558 bp, 9 predicted proteins | sample 071ome_20_FD_133755 | JGI IMG/M metagenome (GOLD analysis project Ga0181592, IMG submission 133755) | Coastal salt marsh microbial communities from the Groves Creek Marsh, Skidaway Island, Georgia - 071412BT metaG (megahit assembly) | ecosystem: Environmental > Aquatic > Marine > Intertidal zone...
AGCGCCTGATTGGCAAAGGCACCAATCACCGAGCGCACCTTGTTCGGGTTACGCCAATCGAACGCTTCATGATCCAGCAACGACCCCACAAACGAGACCGTGCCCAACTCAGAAGAGCCAGCCTGTACCGACAACCACTGGTTTACCACCAACACATCCTGCTGCCATTGCTGGTAGAAACGCGCCAGATAATCTGCAGTAACCGCCTGATCTCCGCTGTTCACCAGTGCCAGCAGCGCCGCCATCTGATCGGTCATATTGTCAGCCACCTGATACTGCTGGCGAGCCTGTTCCAGACCATCAGCCGCGACCGAAGCCCAATAACTGAGCGCCAGGTTTTTCAGTGCCCGGGCCGACATCTGCTTTGGTTCCGGGGCGTAGGCCGTGCTGTGATTGAGGCGTTGATAAAGAGCGGCAAAATCGGGCTGCAACGCCATCGCCAACGTTTGTTTCACCTGTTTACGCGCCTGATAAATTGCCTGCGGATCAATACGTTCATGGCATTCGGCGATATAGGCTTCCGACGGCAAGGTGAGGCAGTAAGCCACCATCGCCGGATCCAGAGAGGTATCCTGTAATACACCACGCAACGCCTGTTCAGCCTGCTGGTCAAGGGTAAACGCGCCCTGCATGGCATCGTCAATCCAGCCGAGCATCAGTCGCTGGCCGGCATCCCAACGGTTAAAGCCATCACTGTCGTGTTGTAACATCAGCAGCAACTCGTCACGACTCTGGTCAAATTCAACTTTCACCGGTGCCGAAAAATCGCGGAACAGTGAAATAACCGGGCGCTCGCGAACGCCGGAGAACACAAAGGTCTGTTGTGCCTCGGTCAGATGCAGTACCTGGCTGGCGGCACTCCAGGCCGATGCCGGCTCGACCATAACCGCCATATCGTTGCCCTCAGCGTCCAGTAAGCCAAGCTGAACCGGAATCCACATGGGTTGTTTGTTGCTTTGTCCTGGAGTATCGGGAATGCGCTGCGATAACGTCAGCGTCAATTGCTGCGCACTGGCATCATAATCACTGTGAACAGACACGATCGGCGTACCGGCTTGTTTGTACCAACGCTTAAATAACGTCAGATCAACGCCGTTGGCGTCTTCCATTGCCTGGGTAAAGTCATAGATGGTCACCGCCTGACCGTCATGACGTTCGAAATACAGGTCGGAGCCTTTGCGGAAACCCTCATCACCCAGGATCTTGCGCTGCATGCCCACCACTTCCGCACCTTTTTCATAGATGGTGACGGTGTAGAAGTTGGAAATCTCAATAAAGGAATCCGGCTGCACCGGGTGTGCCATCGGTCCGGCATCTTCGGCAAATTGCACCGTGCGCATAATGCGCGCATCTTCAATACGTTTAACCGTCGCCGAATTCATATCGGCACTGAACTGGGCATCACGAAATACCGTAAAGCCCTCTTTTAAACTCAGCTGGAACCAATCACGGCACGTCACGCGGTTGCCCGACCAGTTGTGAAAATATTCATGCGCCACAATCGCTTCGATACGCTGATACGCCGCGTCGGTAGCAGTAGCCGGATTGGCCAATACGCAGGAGGAGTTAAAAATATTGAGGCCTTTATTTTCCATCGCCCCCATATTGAAGTCGTCCACCGCCACGATCATAAAAATATCGAGATCGTATTCCCGGCCGTAACGTTCTTCATCCCATTTCATCGAGCGCTTCAGTGCATCCAGCGCGTAATCGGTTTTGTCGATATTTTGCGGCTCGACAAAAATCTTCAGCGTCACCTCGCGCCCGCTCATGGTGATGAAACTGTCCTGTTTCAGCTGCAGGTCTCCGGCGACCAGGGCAAACAAATAGGCCGGCTTTTTGTGTGGGTCATGCCAGCTGACTTTCTTCAGGCCACCCTCAAGCACCTCTTCTGCCAGCAGATTGCCGTTCGACAGCAATACCGGGTATTGCTCACCATCCGCGATGATATGCGTGGTGAATACCGACATAACATCCGGGCGATCCAGATAGTAGGTGATGCGACGGAAGCCCTCAGCCTCACATTGTGTACAGTACATCGCACCCGATTGATACAAACCTTCCAGCGCGGTGTTCTGATGTGGGTAGATGCGGGTCTGAATGGTGAGCTGATGAGCATCCTGTAACCCTTTCAATGTCAGCGATTCATCATCCAGCTGATACTGATCGGGATCCTGGGTCACACCGTCAATCGCGACACTGAGCAGTTCCAATTGCTGGCCATCCAGCCGTAAACAGCCGTCACTGCTGACTTCCGGATTACGCACCAGAGAGAGAACGGCGGTCACCAGCGTTGCTTGTGGCTGCAGTTCAAACGTCAGTTCGGTGGTTTCAATCCAGTAAGCCGGTGGCTGGTAGTCCTTGAGATAAATTGCATTCGGTTGTGCATCACGCATGGTAAGTCTGCCCTGAATATTTTAGTCACTAACGGTAACGGTTACCGCGTAGGAAGTGAATTTGCGGATGTTGATAACGCCGGAATCCAGAATAAGGTATTGGCCTTTAATACCCTGCAACCGACCTTCCACCAGCGGGTTTTTATCAAAATTAAAGCTGCTGATTTTGCTTGGGAACTGGCTGACAGGAAAATTAAACTGATAATCGTCGCCATCGAACAGCAACTCGATATCGCCGGGATTCTCATTGGCAATGATGGAATTCAGCTGCGGGCTGAACAGCTCAAATAAACGATCGCGTTCCGCCGCCAGGTCAACCCATTCGGCATTGCCCTTCAGCATCGCACGCCAGTTGGTTTTATCGGCGATGTCCTGACGCAGGCAATCTTCCACCAGGCCAGACTGACGCCGGGTAGCGACCCTGGCAATCGGCAGCGCCTGAGTTGCACCCTGGTCGAGCCAGCGCACCGGTACCTGAGTCGCGCGGGTAATGCCCACTTTCAAACCGGAAGAGTTGGCCAGATACACCACGTGCTCATTAAAACAGACCGATCTGGCCCACTCGGGCTCGCGACAGGTGCCCAGGTGAAAATGACATTTCTCCGGGCTCATCATGCAGGAATCGCATTGCGCCAGCTTACTGAAACAGGGGTAGCAAAATCCCTGGCCAAAGCTTTTTTTACTGGCCCGGCCGCAGTGGCAACAATGAATCTGCCTCTGGTATTCCAGGGTCAGCTTTTTGCCCAGCAACGGCGTCAAGGCAATACGCTGCTGATCGAGTATCAGGTCGTAATGGACATCATCGACATCCGGCGCAGCGGATGAGTGAGTGGGCGCCACCGCCCGGGCTGCCATCTTCTGCAGATGACCGCTGTATACAGACATAGCCAACCTTACTGCAGCGTCAGGGTTTGTGTATCGTCATCGTCTTTTGATGACTTACAGCCATCGGCAATGTAGCCCACTCGCTGGTCTGCCGGCACGTTATGACTGTTTTCATAATGCAGGATGGCCTCCAGACACAGCTCACGCTGGCCATCGCGCAGGGCGATACCATTCGGCCAGCGGCCGGTCGCCACGGCGTTTTTCAGGTTTTCATAAACTTCTGGGGTCAGTGACTGAATCAGTTGTTCTAACGTCATGGAATCTCTCGTATCAGCAATCAGCGCCCGCCGCAGCGAACGCTCAAAAGGGTTTAACTCAGGATGATGGCGGCTGTTGCGCCGCCTCTCGATAGCGGCGCGAGCGGGCTGACTCCGGCCACAACCAGGCCAGCAGCAGACCGCACAATAATCCGCCAAAGTGTGCACCGTGAGCAGTGCCACTGAGGCCAGGAACCAGCGTATCGCCCATCAGTGTCAGCAGCAACCAGCCCACCATTACCGGCAATAACGCCGCCGGTAACCGGTAGGGCGTCGCCAGCCGCCGCTGCCGACTGGCAACCCAGGCCAGCATTCCCAGGGTCACACCGGAGGCGCCGCCAAAGCCCGGACCGGCGTACCACCACTGTAGCGCATTGCCGCTCAGGCCACAGAGCGCAATCAGTACCAGCAATGGCAACACACCATCCCAGCGTTCAATACGACGTGCCAGCAGCCACCACCAGAACAGATTCATCACGATGTGCAAAAATGAAAAATGCAGCAATGTCGGACGCCACAACGCCCAAACACCGATCTCACCATAAGCCGCAAGGTCGAGACGCTGCTGCGGCCACAAGGTTTCCCCCAGCAACAACCAGCTATTCCATTCGCTGCTGACATGCATCCATACAAATACCGCCGCAAACAGCAGCATAAACAGCAAGGCAACCGGCGCCTGCAGCAGCGTCAGCAGCCAGGCTCCGGAGTCTTTTTCGGCAACCAGCTCTGAGTCATCCAGGCGGTTATTTTGCCAGTCCTGCAGCCAGCCTTTTACTCGTATCAGGTCACTTTCGTGCGCCAGGTAGAGGCATTGCTTATCACCCTGCAATATCACACGGTGTGGAATCTGCTCAGCCCACAGACGCTGAGTCAGCGGCGATAAATCAACGCCGCCATCGGCAACCAGCGCCAGTAAAGGATCTTGATGGTCAGTCATAGAGAGTGATGGGCCATATAACGTGATCAGTCCGGGCTCAGCGTTCGCTTTTTTCAACCCGAACCCAGGTAAACTTGCCGGGCTGCAAATGCCGCTCGCTGTCCATTCGGTAGGCCACCAGACGACCGTATTTTACGGCACTGTAATCAAGGCAGGCGATATTCGGCACAATCGGCGCCGGAATCCCCCACATCCAGTAGTGACCAATAAACAGCGGCTTTTCCTGAGGCCCGTAAAACAGCAATTGCTGTTTTTCTTCCTCAGACAACAAGGCGTGATGAATATCGTCTGGCAGCGGATCCGGCTGAAAAATCACATCACTGTAACGACGCGGGGAATCGGCCCAGAATTTGGTGCGGAAAAACTGACGCACCATGCCGTCTTTGGCCGTCATCGAGCGGCCATCCGGCAGCTTCAGCGACGTACCGCGCAGGGTGCGATCGAGGAATTTATAAATAAATGAGTTGGTGTCGATGGATTCGGCCAGCATGCCTTTGTGCATCTGATTACCGCCATAACGGGCAATATACTCATCGATCATGGCCTGATCCCAACAGGCATGTACAACCCGGAAGTGATCGAAGTCCTGGAACAACGGCAGCTCCACAAACCAGTCCAGGAAGTCGTTGAAGTCGTGTGGGTGGTTGGCAAACTGCTCAATGGTTTGCTCAACAATAAAATTATTCCGCTTGGTGTGTGGCCTGAGAAACGGCCGGCGCATACCTGCCGGCGCTTCGGTGCAATAGGTCACGACATTGTATTCGTGATTACCCATGACAATCTCAGCATGACCATTTTCCACCATGTCGCGCACGATATGGCAGGCCATGCGGATATTGGGACCGCGATCAACGATATCCCCCAGAAACACCACTTTGCGTTTAGGGTGCTGGTACACGCCATTTTTTTTGCTGTAGCCCATTTGCTGCAACAGCTTCACCAGCGTGTTGCCGCAGCCATGGATATCGCCAATTAAATCGTAACCCTGACGCATCATCAGTCTCCCAGGTTACTGGCCCACCCTAATTTGGTACGGCAGATTTCATAGAAGTTGTGACCCTGCGGATGAATCAGCTTCAGCTTATGCGCTTTTTTACGAATCGTGATCGAATCACCTGGGGCACAAGGAATATGGTTCTGACCATCGCAGCTGACGGTCGGGTAAATGTCCTGCTCGGCATTCACCACAATTTTAATTTCACTCTTACCATCGACCACAATCGGGCGGCTCGACAGTGTGTGCGGGAACATCGGCACCAGTACCAGTGCATCCAGACGCGGATGCATGATTGGCCCACCGCCCGACAAAGAATAGGCCGTCGAGCCGGTCGGTGTTGAAACAATCAGGCCATCTGAGCGCAGGCTGTAAACAAACTGTCCTTCGATGTACAAATCAAAGGCGATCATACGCGCCGATTTACCCGGGTGCAGTACCACATCGTTGAGGGCGGCGGCCGAGCCAATCGGATTGCCGTCTCGTTTTACTTCGGCATCCAGCAGAAAACGCCGTTCTTCCAGGTAGCGGCCGTCAAGCACGTCCTGCACGGCGTCCAGCATGCTGTCGTCGGGGCTGATGTCGGTCAGAAAGCCGAGACGTCCGCGGTTGATGCCCAACACAGGGGTGTTGAACTTTGCCAGCGCACGGGCAGCTCCCAGCAAACTGCCATCACCACCAACAACAATCACCAGATCACAGATTTCGCCGAGAATACTGACTTTAGAGGTCTGCATTCCATGGCCGGGCATCACGTCCGCAATGCGGTCCTCCAGAATAACGTGATAGCCCTCTTCCATCAGGTAAGGGCTGAGACGCTTGATGGTCTCAATCACTTTTTTGCTGTTGAGGCGGCCGATAATGCCAATATTGCGGAACTCTTCCATCTGCTGAAAACTCGTCGTCTCTGAAATATGACTTTGGTCTGGTACATAAGGTATAACTGCGCGTTATACCACAGCTGACGTCAAAACGCTTCGGGAGTGCTGTTTGTTTTCCGCCCCACTTGATCCGAGTCATCCCTATTTTTCACTGCCCAGCCAGTATCAACGCGATCTGGTCTGGAGTGTGCTTGGTCCGGCTCTGCTCGACTGTGATTGGTCGCCAGTGCGGCCAGCATTTTTGCAACACGGCCCAACACTCCCGTGGCAACACTGGCTGGATGCGCAGCAACCACCACAGCAGTTTCGCAGCCCGCGACTGGGGCTGATGTTTGAGCAACTCTGGCACCAGTATTTCGAACTGGGTGGCATGCAATGGCTTGCCAACGTCCAGATTCAGGACGAGAAACGTACACTTGGGGAGCTTGACCTGCTGGTCCGGCCAGAAGCCGGGCACGGCGCCTGCCATCTGGAGCTGGCGCTGAAATTTTATCTGGGTATCGGAGGTGACTGGATTGGCCCGAACCGGCGGGATTATCTGGCGGATAAGATCCGCCACACCCGCGATAAACAACTCCCTCTGGCGAATCACCTCATTAGCCAACAAACGCTGCAGCAACACGGTTGGTCATTACCGCTAAAATCATCATCACAATCACAACCTCAGCCACAATCTCAGCCACAACCGCAATCCCAGGCGCTGATGCGCGGCTGCCTGTTCCATCCGGCGGACCCTGCCATCAACGCTACCCTGCCGGAGGAGGTTAATCCGCAACACTGGTCAGGGAAGTGGATTCATCAGCACCAAAGTACGCAATTATTACCGGACAGCCGCTGGTTCCTGCTATCCAAGCCGCAATGGATCAGCCCGGCCTGTGTCGGTTTCAGCGTCGATAAGGCCGCCCTGCTGCGGCATTGCCAGGCCCATTTTCAGCATCTGGATACCGCACTGTGTGCTGTCGAAGTGCAACAGAATGACCAGGGCCGATGGTGCGAACAACACCGCTGGCTGATAATGCCGGACCACTGGCCCAGACCCGCTGAGCGTTAGTTCAGCAGGTTAACCGTACTATTGAAATGGCTTAGGGAAACGATAATCCATAGCCGCGCCGGCCCTGCAATCCACCGCTGTGCACAAGCAACACCCGTTGCTCAGATAACCTCGGATCAAGCTGATACTGATGCTCAAAAGCACTTACCAGCTTAGCGGTGTACACCGGGTCCAGTGGCAGTCCCAAGGCATCATAGCGTGCGATCAACTGCATCAATTGCGCCGGGCACTTACCAAAGCCGCCACAATGATAATCGTCCAGCAGTCGCCAGCGCGGGGTTGGCATTACAGCTTGCCAGTTGCGCCGCCGTTCCCCCTGATCCGCCACGGCGTTCACACCAACGACCACGGGCCATTCAGCTTTTGGCTGCGTCTGAGCCAGCTCTGTAAACGCCCGAGCCAGGCCCAGAGCCGTGGTCCCCGTACCCAGCGCCAACCAGACCTGGTCATAACCGCGACACACATCGGCCAGCCAGCGACAGCCAACGAGGCCGTACTGCCCTTCACCACCTTCACCAATCACAAAGGCTCCGTGCTCCACCGCCAGTTGCTGCTGACACTCCGGCTTATAACGCCGGGCGTAGGTTTTCTTATCGGCGAAAACAAGCGTCATACCCAGATCACGGCAATCCTGTAAGGTGGGTGTCAACGGCAGGCTGGCATAGCCACGCACCACGCCAATGGTTTCCATACCACAACGCGCCCCCAGAGCCGCTAACGCATGCAGATGATTTGAAAAGGGCCCACCAAAGCTGAGCAGACGCGTCATACTCTGACGCTCAGCCTGTTGTACATGACCAAACAATTTGAAGGCTTTATTGCCCGACAGTTGCGGGTCCAGCTGATCCAGGCGCAGCACATCAATGGCTGACGGGGAGCTTGCCGGTTGCCATCCCGGCAGCGGCGTCGTAATCAGATCGCGCTGTAACAGCCGCTGTAACGCCTGGGTAACCGGCATAACAGCGGAGGTGGAAGCAGCAGAACTCGGGATGTTAGTCACAGGGGATGCACACTCTCTCTGACCGGCGGAATTGAACTATTCCGCGGCGAGCATAGCCTGTTTGTGCATTTTACAGAAGGCGCTGAGCCGTTGCTCAAAATCGCGAGGCTGCTCAACCCGCGGGATCTCTGCCTGGCACTGCTGGCAGCGAGGATCATCGTAATGGTCGAGCCAGTTGCGATAGGTTTCTTCACTGACAAAGCATTTCTGCGCCGCATACGCCACCGGGTTGTCAGCATACAGCTTCATATTATCCGGAGTGATGGTCAGATGACCCGCCCCCGGATGAAACGCAACCAATACCGCATCCAGGCCGGATACGCGGCTGACGAAACGATCAATGCTGCTTTCCTCCAGCACCTGAATACGCGCCGACAAGGACTCAATTTCCGACTGCAATGACTCAATCTCGGCCTCAGACGACTGAACTGGCGCACTATCGGCCTGGGGTAACTTTGAAGTCTCGGCATCCAGCCGTGTCATTTCCAGCTCGGAGCGCAGCGCTTCGATTTGCTGCTGGTAGGCCGCCACTTCCTGGCTGTGCAGTTGACGCATCTGTTCCCGATCCTCATCCGCAACGCTACTCACCGGTGCTGCGGTCGCTTGTTCAACCAGACGCTGCTCTGTCTGGCGCTGAAGCTTCTCGCTGAGGTTTTTCTGCCGTTCAATTTCCTGCTGCAGCTGTTGCAGCTGATTGCGATAGGCATCCACTTCGTTACGCAAGGTGTGCTTCAGCGCTTCCACTTCGGGATCACTGTGCTTCTGTGCCAACAAAGACGTCGCCGACACAGACTCGGTAACACGCTCAACCGCAGACACAGCTGGAACCGAATGCAATGCGGCTGTCGTGACATCTGACCCGGTGTTTGCCTGTTGCGCCAGGCGGTTGTCGCGCAAGGCTTTACGCACCGCCATAAAATCCGACGTTACCGGCTCCCACAAGGACTCAGCATGCCAGGAAATAGAGCACTGCGATTTACACGCCAGTTTGATGCGCCCGGCCCCCATATTCGGACCACGCCCGGCGCTGTCGGCCAATCGCCTCAGTGGCATATACCAATTGCTGCGGGCGATGGCCTGACCATCTGCACCAGACTGCAACGGGATTTCAAACAGCACCATAGACTCGGCACAGCGGTGATTGCCAATCTGTACATACGCAGCCTGCAGTGCCGTGGCAGAAAATGGCGCCAGGGCATCGCCATGACGGATATGTTGCTCAAACTCGGTTAACCAGAAGCCGGACACAACTTCATGGTCTTTCAGGATAAATACAGCTTCCTGGAGACTCATAGGAACTCTCGACGGTGATTATTTATTATTCTGACCGGCACATTAATAAAAAAGCCTGAGGATAAAAAGCTTTTTTAGCCGTGCATCAGAGCTCTGACAGGAAACGGTCACAGAGATGTGACGCAGTCAGAATTTTTGCTTTTCCCCGGCATTGGGGTCGGAGGGAATACCAAATTCGTTTTTTTCGTCTTTGGACGCCTGAGCCGATAGCGCCCGGGTCAGATTGTCTTCTTTTGGCGTCTCACCATTGTAAAGCGCTGCTGAACGCTCGGTCAGATCACGGATGCGATCGTTCTTCTCAGGGTATTGAATATCAAATTCAATCAGCAGCTTTTTTGCGGCCTTATAATAGTTGGTTGCGGTAACGACATCGCCGCGTTTCGCTGCAACATTACCCTGGGCGGTATAAGTATCCACTTCACGCTCCAACAATGAGATGCGCAGATAACGACGGTATTCGGTCATCGCCGTTTCCGAAATCTGTTTTTGCCTAACCATCGGCCCCAGGGCTTTCAACACCCGGGAAAACTGACGCTTGGCGTAGCTGATCTCACGGTCACTTTTGAGGACTTTACGTACGGCATTGGAGGCCTCAATTTTCTGCCGGTATGTCGTGGCATCAAACGGCGAGTGTGTCGCGGCATCCTTCTTCGGTAACGCCTCATGGTAGCGCTGAAAGAAGTATTCGACACGTTCCAGTATCACCAGCTGAACTTCTTTAAAGTTATCCACCAGCATCAGGAACTCCAGCGCCTCCAGCAGATCTTCTGCTGCCGTTTTGATCGCCCTGGCCTGAGAGCGTTTTTTAAACTCTGCCTGTTGCTTACGACCGGCAACAACCAGCCCGGCCAGAACCAGCATAATCGGTAAAGCAATCGCTACTACTAACCCAATCGCCGACATAAACTGTTAAAACCCCCCAAAACTGTGCTATTCCTGAAAAGCAGTCGCTTACGTCAAGTTTAGCAACGAATCGCTAAACCGCTGGCGGATTATTATCAAACAGAGGCTTGACCTGCCCCCCGGGGTTACGATTAAAGTGTCGCGTCTTAGTGTCTGGCCGTGTCAACAACAAGGGTAAATCAAAGGAAATGGGCAAATCGCTGGTAATTGTGGAGTCGCCTGCCAAGGCCAAAACCATCAATAAGTATCTGGGCAAAGACTACATTGTTAAGTCCAGTGTTGGTCATGTGCGCGATTTACCGACGTCAGGTTCCGGTAAAACCAGCGACCCGAAAGAACGCGCCAAACAGGCCGCTCTGACCCGGAAAATGTCCCCGGAACAGAAAGTTGAGCATAAAAAGCGTAAAGCCAAAGAACAGCTGATCAGCCGTATGGGAGTAAACCCGGAAGACGGATGGAAAGCCAATTATCAGGTTTTGCCAGGTAAAGAGAAGGTTGTCGACGAACTGAAACGGCTGGCGAAGGACGCTGACCACATTTATCTGGCAACGGATTTGGACCGCGAGGGAGAAGCCATCGCCTGGCACCTTCGTGAGATTATCGGCGAGAAAGACAAAGATTACCGTCGCGTTGTATTCAACGAGATTACCAAAAAAGCGATTCAGGCCGCCTTCGAGCAACCGTCGGAACTGAACATGAATCGCGTCAATGCCCAGCAAGCACGGCGTTTCCTCGACCGGGTGGTAGGCTTTATGGTCTCCCCTTTACTGTGGGCCAAGGTTGCCCTCGGACTGTCTGCGGGCCGGGTGCAATCGGTCGCCGTGCGCCTGATTGTCGAGCGCGAGCGCGAGATTCGTGCCTTTATTCCGGAAGAATACTGGGAAGCCTTTGCAGAACTAAAAACGGCCGACGGCACCGAGCTGCGCACTCAGGTTGTGAAGCATCTGGGCAATGAGTTCCG
>Ga0181592_10004495_pt1 | contig 11541 bp, 37 predicted proteins | sample 071ome_20_FD_133755 | JGI IMG/M metagenome (GOLD analysis project Ga0181592, IMG submission 133755) | Coastal salt marsh microbial communities from the Groves Creek Marsh, Skidaway Island, Georgia - 071412BT metaG (megahit assembly) | ecosystem: Environmental > Aquatic > Marine > Intertidal...
CATAGAAAATCTTTAAGCCTTGCAACTGTATTAACTTTGATTTTATTGAATAATTTTTATTTAATCCTTAGACCATTTAACTATTAATGGCTTATTATCAGCGTTAGAAAGCTGTAATTTTTGAGCATTATCATTATATTTTGGCAATAACTTTGATGCTTTCCATCTATTTAAATTAGTTATTTCTTTCAATAGATTAGTAATAGCTAGATCACCTTTGCCATTAGCCTTAAATTCATCAACTGTTTTATTTAAAATATCAATGTTATTACTTAAAAGGTAGTCAATGCCGTCTTCCTTTGCTTCTTCATATAATTGTCTAATCTTTGGTTTTTTTCTCATTAACTTTCTTAAACCTTCATAAGACAGATTTTTATCATCTAGGACAGATTTAACAGACTTTCCCAAAGCCAGTTGTTCAAATACATCTTCTAGTGTCTTATTATCAAATTTAATTTTGTTCATATTATTTTATATTTAAGTATTGACAAGCTATTGACAATATAATAATAGTTTTGTTATGTTTAATTTATACACAAAAAACAACTAAAAAGGAAGGGCAATTATGCAATTACAAACAAATCAAAACAATATCAATAATGATATAGATCAAGTTGAAGCTGAGAAAGTGAGAGCCTTACAATCTCATTTAAACTTAAATAATGACGAAGTTAATGAAATTACCCTTGAAGATGGTGAATTATACCATATCAATGGCAATGAATACAAAGTATTGACTGACGAAGAAGCTGACGAACAAGCCAAAGAATACATTGAAGAAACTGTATGGGCTTTTAATCCTTCTTTTTTATCATCTCATGCCAAAGATGGAATTAATGAAGATGTATTCAAAGCCTTATCTGAGAAGTGTGAAAGTTCTAATGAAGCTGTTAAATCATTAATAAAAGATTTTGATCATTTTGTAGATGATGCAATTCTTTCAGATGGTAGAGGTCATTTTATGTCTTCTTATGATGGTCAGGAACATGAAATTAAAATTAAAAACAACTGGTATTATATTTATAGAATTAATTAAACTATTGACAAATAAATTGAATAAGTATAATCTGTCAATAACTAACAAAGGAAGGTGAAACAATGATAAAAAACAAATATGCTACTATTAAAGACTTAGTACCAGGTAAAAATTTTGACTTCTTTAATAACTTTGAAGATCAAGTTTTTAAAACAAAGACAATTTGCATTAACGATGTTGGGCATGATTGGTATGATTGTTTAAGTGATGATGAACAAAGCTATGTTCAACAGTTACCAAAATATTCACACCTTGAATATGATGAAGTAATCAAACAATACGATCAAGATTCACTACCAAACATTATTAAAAGACAAAATGCTCAAGGTTGGAAGTGTAATAGTAAAGGAAACATAATAGGAATTATAGAAGGGTAATTATGAAAATAGAAGACTTAAAAATCAAAGTAAAGCCTAGATATAATTATGGCTATAAAGTAGGCGTAACTGTTCATATTAATGGTAAAAAGTTTCCATTAGAAAGAAATCATGTTTATGCTCATAACAAAGACAATCAAGCTATTATTACAGCTATGATTGATGGCAATTATCATAATGATGATGAACTTGTAGCAAGTACATTAAAAAAAGAGATGAAAGAAAGAGGTCTAATATAATGAAAAAACAATTTAAAATAGTTGACTGGATGAATAATAGAATATTTCCTGACAAGGCTTTTAGTAGCTTTGAGCATGGATGGGAATATATCTATAGCAAGTTTGATAATGAAGAAGATCATCAGGAATATTTTGTAGTTGATATAAACCAAAAAGAAAGAGGTCAGATATGAAAGATTTTTTATTTAAAGCATTTGTATTTTTATTTATGACTTCAAGCCTTGTTGGTTTGATGTTATTAGTTTTACATACATGGGCAACTCAAGGCGGTCTGTAATGAATAAAGATTTTAAATGTGATGAGTGTAAAAATTCAGATAGTGAAAATATTTTAGAAGATAATCATGTTTTATATTATTTATGTGATGATTGCTATGAAGGTCGTATGAAAGAAAGTGAGGAATAATGAAAACTTATGTAATAGACTTTGTTGAAGAAGTTACATCACAAGTTAAAATACAAGCTAAAAATTTAAAAGAAGCTGAAAAAATTGTGAGTAGCGGTGATTTTATGGGTGATGAAGTAATTGAAAGAGATCACTTTCAAATAACAGGAAGCTATGAGGAAGGTGAAAAATAATGACAACAAAAAAAAGTTGGTGGAAACTAACAATAGAAGATTATCCAAACTATAAACCAAATGATATTGATCTTGAGCATATAGCTGAAATGATTAAGCAAGGTTATGATCAAGGGGAATTAATACAAGAAGATGAAAGTGAGGAATAATGGCTATAGACTTTGACGCATTAGACTTAGTAAGGACAGAAAACAAAGACAGATTGTATCAAAAAAAGAAAAAAGCATTAGAGCAACTAAAAGAATTATTAAAAAATTATAGCTCTGATACCTTAATTGATATGATTATGAAAGAAAGTGAGAACAATAAGAAGTGATTGAAGCATGGATAATAATTGAGGTAGTTTTAATAACTTATTATTTAATAACAAACTAAGAGGTAAATATGAAAGTATGGAACATTAGAGTAACTGACAGAAATGGTTTTGATAGCTATTCTTTTTTTCAAGAAGATGAGCCTACCAACCAACAATTAGAAGCTATTAGAAAGATATATCAAAACTCAGGTAGATATATTCCTGAAGATATAGAGGATATTGATGTTGAAATAAAAGGTAGTTTTGACAATCAAAATATTCCAACCTACGACCAGTTAATAGATCATTTGAAAGATAAATATAGAATTACATAATGATAATTAGAGGTCATCCAATACATAGAAAGAAAGTAAGAATGATTTTAATTTTAATAACAATAATATTACTTGCAACCTTGTTGATTATTTTATAATGCTGTCAATAGATGGAAAGGATAAAAGGTTATTTAGAATACAAATTAGACCTAGAACTATGCGGTGTAAATACCTTTGAAAAAGATGATAAAATTAGAGAAAGATACGAACAATATCTCAAAGATAAACAGCAAGATATTAAAACTAATTCCAAAAAAGATAATAACAAAAAGAGATAGTGTAAATTATGCTAGAACGCTTTGGAATATAAAGAAAGGAAGGAAACAATGAGACCAATGATACACTTTGATGATGTTACTGTAACACCAGTTGATAGAACAACATCAAGATATAACAATAAAAAGAAAAAACATATTAATCTTAAAAAACCAATAATAAAAAAAGGTAAAACACTTCAGATAGGTGATTGTTATGATTTGTTTGATCTTGTTAGAAAGTTAGATCATCACATAGATATGATTGACAGTTATGAAGATTATATTGATGTGAGCTTTAAATTAAAAGCTACCTATTAATTAAAAGAGGATTGGGGGTTTAGAAAGAAAGGTGAAGAAACCCCCATATCCTGAATACCTAGATATTGTATGTTAACTTATTTAACATACTTCATCTTGAGTTTGTTAGCAATATATATTTCATTAGAAGTTGATTTAGATTTTTTCTTAATTTCTGATGCAATATTTATTTCATATCTATTATCTTTTTCAACTTCAGCCCAATACTCACCCACTATCTTATCAATAACTTTTTCAGGTGTATTCTTGTTTTTAAGAAAGCTAATAAGGTCTATCAGGGGGGGGTTTTTAGCCTGATTATTTCTATTTCGTTCTATAGCTCTTTTATAATTAAAATTAGAAGACTTTCTAATTTTGCTTAATTCATACTGTATAGTTTTTATTGGTACATATTTAGTCATATTACTAACTAGTTATATATTTATATTATATCTTTATTAAGGTACATTTATTACACCACCGATTTGCATCCATTACACCACCGACAGACCCCTTGTTAATAAGATGTTAACTATTTATAACTTTTATCCCCTTCTTATTCACAAAGTTATCCCTCAATTTTTGGTTGTATCTATTCTTCTGTTTCTGTGCCATAACCTTACGCAATCTTAAATTGTCTTGCAATATAGATTGAAAATTAATATCGCCTCTAAAATAATATTTGTTGCTTTTATTCTGACCTCTATTAACCCATGTAATATAGCCAAATAGTTGTAGTCTGTCCAAAGCCCTCAGAACTGTCCTATTGTCCTTTATTTTAAGTTTTCGTTTTAGATAGGCATAGGAAGGTGTGCATCCTTTAGGTGCGTTCTCAAGCCTTCTCAGAAGCATATAGAGGCATTTCTCAGTAGATGTTAGCACCTCATTATCTAATAATGAATGCTCTACTTTTAAGAATGGTTCTAAACTAGGTTTCATTTATAAATTCTGTAATAGGTTTAAGGCTTTCAATGGGTACAGCCCAAACATGAGGTCTATCTTGATTAAAGTCTGTCCACTTGCCATATTTCCGACAATCTTTTGCCTGTATGTAGCCATAGAAATAAAAGGTTGGGCAATCATCACCAACATAGAAGTAATAATCTTCAGGTTTATGTCCTTGCCTAATAATAAGTGATTTGCTAGGTTTTGAATATAACTGTGATCTAACTTGTACTGGTTTATTATCTATGATTAAATCCTTACCATGAAAATTATTAACTGAATGAGTAAAATACGACTTCATTTTTTTAGCCAATGCCATTTCGCAAAGCGTACCTGATACACTTTTCCCCCACTTTTGATAGCGGTCAAACTTAGCACCATGACCCCATTGAATATTTTGTCTAAGACTTTCCACCTCTCTTACAACCCCAGTTGAAGCACCTGATAATATTTCTTCCCAATTTAAATCCACCTTCTCAACACTCATTTATATTAGATATATTATTTTAAAAATAAATCAAATAAAACTATTGACTTAATTGTAAATAATTTGTAAATACTTTATCAGATGGAAGAAAGATTTACAGATTTAGCTTGGACTACAGGTGATTTTAATAAAGCAACAACCTCACCTAGTCAAACAGCACTCTCTAATTGGATGTGGTATAACAAATATCATCTATTCCCATACTTAAAATTTAAACAAGAAAAACCATCTATCAGTTTTAAAGCTGGTACTTTCGCACATGATTGGTTTCAAAATATATTAATTGGTAAAGCAAAGATTGATGATGTGGAACTTGCTTTTAAAACTTACATAGAACAGTTTGAGTTTGAAGAAAAGCATAAGATGAAAGCACAATTTATTTTAAAAAAGATTAAAGGTTATGTTGGAAGACACTTAGAAGCTATCAATGAAGTGTCCGATAATTTTTCAGGATGGTCTTCAGAAAAACCTTTCTCTGATTGGTATGATGATAAGTACATGGGTCAAACATTAAATCTTGCCAATGAAGGTTACATTGATTGCGTTAATGATAATGAAAAAAAAATAACTGAACATAAAAATAGGTTTGGCAATGTGAGTTTGAAGCCACTAAAAAAAGCTAAGAAGGATGATAAGCCAAATGAAAATAGAATTGGAGATTGGGTGTATTCTAAATCTCAAGTAATAAAATATCCTCAATTTACTCATTGTATTCAAACAGCAATTTATTCAAAACATTTTGATTATAAATATAAACCTTATTTAATTTATGTAGGTGATAGCGATTACACTATCTTTACCCCTGATAATTGTTGGGAACTTACGCCCAAAGGACTTCAATATTTTTTTAAAAAATTCATACAAATTAATATTCAAAGACAGGAAATGTTGAGGATGGCAAATGGAGATATAAAAAAACTTGCTATGATTATTGGTGTAGATTGGTCAGAAATTAGAAACTACAAATCTAATTTTTTATTAGAGAACTACCATGAAGAAGATATGCAAAGACTAGAAGACTTTTATGAAAAACTATAAGGAGGAAAATGAACTTTAGAGAAACTTGTATTGAGTTTAATAATTTATCAAAAAAGAAAAAGGTATCAAATAATGGTGTGCCTTTAAGAGCTGTTATGATTTACAATATTATTTGCAAAGAAAAAAAAGAACTATCTTTAAAAGATATAGAACATAAGTTTTATGATTACTATCGTTCAATTGTTCCTAATCCTTCTATATCTAGGTGCGTAAATGTTTTAAAAAAATTAGGTTTAATTTTTAAACAAGAAAATGAAATGGACACTAGACAAAAAATTGTAAGACTTACCCACAATGGCAATCAAATAAAACATAAATTAATTTTACAAACAGGATTGAGTAACGAAAGGAAAAACAATGACTGATAAAGTAATGATGGAACTTGCTAAGATGCAAACAGAATTAAGAAATCTTAGACAAGACAATAAAAGATATTCACAAATGTTAATAGATAGAGATGATAAATTAAGAGTTATTGATGATAAATATAAAGAAAAAATACAAAAACTAAAAGACGATATAGCATTTAAAGATAGGATGCTTGAAACATTAAGACCAAAACCAAAAATAAAGAAAGGAAAGAATGTCAAATAATATATATAAAAAACTAAAGTTAGCTTCCGCTGACGCTAGGATGGTTAAAAAAACTGAGAAGAAAGGTGGCATGAATTTTAATCCCTTAGAACATGATGCAGTTCAAGCTGTTGCTATGGAAGCATTAATTAAAAATGATTTATATCCATACTGCACATACAAAGATTTTAATATTGAAGATGATTTTGTCAAAACTACTTGCAAGATGACCATTGTAGATTTGGATGACCCTTCTTCTTGCATTGAAATTGAAACTCATGCTCTTGCTAAAAAAGATAAATATGGTTCAGGTAACTGTATGTCTTATGCAAGAAAGTATGCTTTTTTAAATGCTTTAAATTTAAGAACAGGAATGAAAGATGATGAGGAAGAAGCAAAGGATATGGAAGATGGATATAATGCTAAACCATTTACCACTCAGCTATCCAAGACAGTTGTTAAAGAAACTAATAAAGAAGTTAAGATAGATGACATTTATATTGCAACTCAATTAGATGTTATTGAACAGAACAAAGATAATAAAAATTCTACAGTCTTGAAAAGTGAATTAGAAAACCTCAAGACTAGAATAAGTAAGGCTGGAATTTGGGATGCGTTTTTCAAGTCTGATAACTTTAAAAAATTTAACGCATTAAGAATCAAACATAACAGTAAAAGGAGTTAAACTATGGCGTTTGAATTAAAAGAAGGAGAAGGATTTTTGAATAGAGATAATGAAAATCCTGAAAAGTTTTGGGGATCATTTAAGGTCAGCCAAGATTTAAAACAAGGAGATACAATCAATCTTACTGAATGGATTAATACCAAACCAGATGGAAAGATTGTTCATAAATTACAAGAAAGAAAACCCAAACAAGCATAACTTGTAATAGATGGGGTGGTAGGTTTTTTTTGCTCCCTAAAAGTTAGTTAACTGCCACCCCTTTTAATTATGGATTTAATTGTTTTAAATGATGGTATTTATAGTTTGTACCCAGTAACGAAACAGATGTTAGAAAATATAAAATTAGTTGGTTCTATAGACTGCTTTGATCTTTGTGAAATACTTAGATTAAAATTATCAACTTATGTTGATACACCATTTAATCAACACATTATGAATAATGGTAGCGGAAATTTTTATGGATGTATTTGTAAATAAAAAAAGGAGAATGTATGTCAGACGACAATGTTAAATGGATAGATATAGGAGAAAAAATGGTCAAGCAAATGCTTGAAAAAAAACAAATGGAATATGGGGATTTTGATAAGAACGCATATATTATTGCAAACTTTATTCAATCAACATTAGAAGTAATTAATGGACACAAAATTAAAGTACCTATTACTATTGTTCCACAGCTTATGATTGTATTAAAATTAACTAGAACAATTGATGATGGAAGCAAACAAGATATATACAAAGAAGATACTCACAAAGATATTGCAGGATATAACGATCTATTAAAGACTATGCTTCAGAATATGAAAGAGAAGGATGAATAATGGCTAAGATATTTTACAGTCCTAGAATAAAACAAATCATAGATTTTATGTCTGTTTATTACAATGAGCATGATTGTTTTCCAAAATTAGATGAGATTGGCAAAGCATTAAACTTAACTAAGCAAAGAGTTGGAATCTTATTAAAGAATGCTGAGAAGTTAAAATTAATAAAATCAGACAATGTTTTTATGAGAAAGTATATGTTGACGAAACATATAAAAAACAGTAAATTAAAAGTCAATAATTACTATGAGTTGTAAAAAAATATATTACTACGAATTTGCTGCAACTTTAGAAGAAGAATTTGACTCTGTTGAAAAGGCAGCAGGTCAGATGAATGCAACAGAAAATGCGGTTGTAAAAGAAATATCGCATAAAAATTTGGTGCATTCAATTATAAAGAAAAAGGAGGATCATAATGAACCTAAGTAATGATATTCCTAGATTGTATGGAAAACTACAAAAGTGCCACAATAAGATCATGGCTTCTGTAGATACAAGAATGTGTGTCCATACATTAAAGGATTATGTGGAGTATAAACAATTAGTAAGAAGAATTGTTGATGCTCAAAATAAAGACGCACAAGCTATCTACGAACAGTAAATAGTTTTATTATTGAAAAAGTAACAAGAAAGGAAGGCTATTCATGTCTGCAAAACCAAAAGACCCCAACAGTATTAGATTTAATACTCATGTTGGAACTAAGCTAAGAAATTTAAGACTACTACATAAGATGAGTCAATCAGATGTTGCAAAGGAAATAAATGTTACCTTTCAACAAATTCAAAAATATGAAAAAGGTTATAATGGATTGAGTTCATTTTTAATGGGTTGGTTAGCTCATTATTTTAATGTGCCAGTAAGTTATTTTTCAGATGGATTTAACTTTGAAAACTTTACCAGTCATTTAAAATATGAGGATAAGTTTCCTGAGATTAATAGATGTAATCAAGTAAGAAATGAAAAATTATATCCTAATCCCAATTCATATAACGATATATCTGACTCATATATTGAGGAAGAAATTAAAACAATAGAACAATAAATGAAATCGTTAAGTCAGTCAGGCAAAAAATATGATTGGCTTAACGACAAAACAGTTAGAGATGAAAAAACTGATAAGCTAGATGAACTAGCTAATCTGTATAACAAAACCAAAGATAGTAAGTATAAAGAACAATGGTATAAATTGATTGAAAAAGTTATTCGGCATATCCCTTCATAAAAAATTAAAAAAAGTCAAAAAGTATTCATAGTGTCGCACCAAAAATAAAACACCCTAAAACCTCAATCGTCTATTCTTCAATAAAAATATTTTTTTGTAAAATTTTGAAAAACTCAATGTGATATAATGGGTAAATAAAAAAAACAGAAAGGTAAAACATGAAAATAAAAAAACAACCCATTGAGTCTAAGGATATTAAGGTTGATGTTAATAGACTTAAACACTTAGGTGTAATAGAAAAATCTTTTATCTGTCATGCCATTGGTAATAAGGGATTAATTCATGCTTGGGGAAGGGGCAGGGATAAAGTTGAAGCTGAATTACAATGTAAGTTAGCAGTTCAAGAGTCCTTACAAGAAACACCAAGTAAGATTAGACACTTTCCAATGACATACAAAACTAAGGAAGAATAATAATTATAATTAAAGGCGATCAGAAATGGTCGCCTTTTTTCTATCATCCTCTCTCATACATTTGTAATGAGCTTTACCTTTAGGATAAAAGGCAACAAAACTTTCTTGATTGGTCATGTTTTCGTTGCAATATTTACACTTACCAATATCAATAATAATAACTTTAGGTTTCTTCCAAAGTTTTTTATGTTTTGGCATAGTTTGGTTTCTTTCCTTTTCTTGATTTTCTTTCAGCTTTCTTTTTTCTTGAAACAGCAGATGCTCTTTGACTAGCAGTCATTGATCTTGCTTTTGATAATGGTACACACTTAGGATAGTTCTTCCTTTTCTCACCCTTTGAACGACCACATGGAGGAAAGCCACCACCTTTTTTACGATTGGCTATGTCCACCCATTTTTCTGATGTCCACTTTCTTAAACTCATCTCTTTTTCTTTTTCTTCTTAGGTTTTATTCTACCTGAACACACTCCTGCTGCATACATATTAGCATAAGCACTAGGATATACTTTAAACTTTCTTTTAGCAGCAGCCTTACCTTTTGCACAAAGTTTAGCCATTATTTTTTCTTCTTCTTTTTCTTTTTCTTCATAGCCTTAAAATCAGCACCAGTAATCTTATCTCTTGGTGGTGCAACTCTTGCTAATTTTTTTTGTTTTTTACTGTATTTACTAAATGGCATAATTTTTTCCCTCCTCATACCCAATCATAAAAATGATTACACCTAGTTGTTATTTTTTATATTTCATTTTCTTTTTTTTCTTCTTCATTTTTTCTTTTGCTTTCTTTGCAGCAGCTTTACCTTTTTTAGTATAAGCATATTTTTTTCCATTTACCATTGGCATAATTTATCTCCTGTTGTTACCATTTTTTACAAGACCAATATCTTGCAGAAAATACATCTTTAGCTGTAGCACATTTATGTCTTGCTCTAAAACTTTTTCTTCTTGCAGGGATATTTTTTTTAATAGTCATATTTGCATCCCCAAATCTAATTATCTTTTCTTTGCCACCTTTACAAGCCTTGACTACAAACTTTTTACCACCCTGAACTTGTCGTTTAGGTGAGTTGCATTTCATTTTAGACTTATCTATTGCCATGTCTTATAGCCTTCTTTATCTTTTGTTAGTGCTTGTCCTCTAGGATTTGGCGACCAAGATACATGAATCCATCCAGAGTTTATATCAGATTCATCATAGTATTCTAAAATTATTTGGTCATAAGGTAAGTTTTCAATGATATGTCTAAATACTTTTTTATTATCTATACCAGGTATTTCAAAATCTGTTGCTGCACACTCATTAGCACAATGTTGTGAGGTAGGTTTAGAACCTATTAATTGACATAATTCAGGTGATCTAAAGCCAGAGGTAATCTTAATTGGCAGCTGAAAATCCTCTCTAAGAGGTTGTAGGATAGTCTTGCAAAGTTGTCTAAGGTTCTCTATTTGCTCTGCATTAGGCTCATTATCTATGTTATTTTTTAAAGCTGTTTGAGATTGTGTCATCTCTTTTAAGCTAAAGTTCTCAGTTAATTTCATTTTCATTTACTCCATTAAAATATTTATAATGATATTTGACTGCTCTGCAATCATGTTTTTTACGCATAGACTTTTGTTTATCTTTAAATTCTATAGCTTTTTTTTCAGACTCAAATATAACATTTGTAAACATACTATATTTATCATCTTCTCTTTTCCAAATTATACACCACATTAAGTTTTCTGTATTTCTTTACATAAAAATTTAATGTAAAATTTTTCTTCATTAACTCTTTGTTTGCCAAGAGATATTAATGTTTCACCGCTAATTTTGTACCCATCATAAGCACAATCATAATGAGATTGATAAAGTTGTTCTATACTTACCGGTTGCATACAGAAATTATTAAGTGATGAACACAAAGTAAGTATTAACACAAATTTCATTATGGGTGTTCTA
>Ga0181592_10004507_pt1 | contig 11524 bp, 4 predicted proteins | sample 071ome_20_FD_133755 | JGI IMG/M metagenome (GOLD analysis project Ga0181592, IMG submission 133755) | Coastal salt marsh microbial communities from the Groves Creek Marsh, Skidaway Island, Georgia - 071412BT metaG (megahit assembly) | ecosystem: Environmental > Aquatic > Marine > Intertidal zone...
CTTCTACTTCGATAACCAGAATCAACAACTCATCTATATTGATGGAGAACTAGAGCAGTCTATTCTCTCTTATAGATTTGCCAGAGATCTAATGAAGAAGGCAGCAAATCAATGGTTGATTTCTCCTTCCAATGATTTATACGAACCAAAGTATAGCCTAGAACCTCTATACTTTGATAACACTGTTATTCGTGATTTTGACTATCCATATTGTGTTGATGTTACTGCTTCGATTGATAACTACTGGGACATCATCGAGTTTATGCTTCTAGAAGGCGGTCCAAATACAGACGCCCAGACTTCTGTTGAGGTTCAGTTACCATCCTTTAAGACTACAGTATTTGTTAAGTCTGGTGTGTACACAGAGCAGACTCCTATCACCCTACCTCCAAATACAGGTATTTTTGGTGATAACCTACGTGATGTCAGCATTTACCCATCCAATCCAACAGAGAATCTAATCTACTGTGAGAACGGTGGCTACATTACTAACGTAACATTCTCTGGACACAGATTCCCATCTTATACCTGCTCTTTCCCCAAAGTTAAGATTAATGCTGATACCAATCAAGCATATGCTGCTGAAGGTGAGGGAACAATTACTAAGATTGGATCTGGTGTCAAGGGATCTTATCAGATTACATTAGATGATACACAGGGTCTCAAGGAGAGAATGTATGTCACGGTTAAGAATCTAGAACCAGGCAAACTTACTGGCGGTGTTGCCACTGCTGCTGTTATCATCAGCATTCAAGATAAGGTAATCACCGTCTCTACTGCTAACGAGCTTACGTTTAATAACATTGAGCTTAACTTCGACTATTACATTGGTCTTGCTGGTAACATTACCAGATCTCCATATGTACAGAACTGTACTTCTCTAACTACTACTGGTAGTGGTTTGATTGTAGATGGTAATCTAGCAACAGGAACTGCCTCGTTCGTTCTTGACTCCTATACCCAGTACAACCAGGGTGGTGACGGTATTACTATTGTTAACGGTGGTTATACTCAGTTGGTGTCTATCTTCGAGATCTGCTGTAACCGTGCTGTATATCTAACTGCCGGATCTACTTGCTCTATCACGAACTCCAACACTGACTTTGGTAACTTCGGTCTAGTTGCTGATGGCGTATCGCCATTACAATATACGGCATTTGTTGATGGTAACCAAAATCCAGGATCTACCATCAATCTAAGAGATTGTCCCAAGAAACCATATATCGGTCAGGGCATCACAATTGGTAATAATGGTAAACCTTACTTCTTTATTGAACAGATAAATATAACTAACGGTGGTAGTGGATATACTTCCCCTCCATCTGTTGTCATTGATGACCCAACTGGTCCTAGTGGTATTCCTGCTCAGGCTATTGCTAATCTAAATAACGGGGTCGTAACTTCGATTACTCTTATCTCCTCTGGTTCTCAGTTTATTAATCCTCCAAACATTGTATTGGTTGGTGGTTCTCCTACTGTTACAGCAACAGTAGAACCGGAAATGTATCCACAGTATTATAGTATTGTTACTGGGGATATACCTGATGCTGATGGTAAAACTACTATCACAACTGATGAGAACATCGCTTTTGATTTGAATGACGGTGATGAAGTCTACTTCTTCCAGCAGACCAGAATCATCGCCAACTCACATTGTATGGAATATGTGGGTGCTGGAACTAAGATTCAAGAAGCTATCCCTGCTAGAGGTGGCGTACCCATCCAAGCAAATGAGGTTGTTGAACTTAATGGCGGTAAAGTCGCTTTCACCAGTACAGACCAATTAGGTAACTTCCGTATTGGTCAGGGTCTGCAGATTAACCAAAACACTGGTACTTTATCTGGTGACTCCTTCCAAAGATCTCTATTCGTTACTGTAACTCCCTTTATCCTCGCCCTATCCTAATTAAAAACAATGGCTGGTTTACCCCTAAATAATTTTAAAACTGTTACCTTTGACGTAACTTCTTCTTTAGAAGAAGTTTACGAGGCACCTCTTGGTTTTAAATCTGTATTCCTTTTGGCACAGATTACAAATACAGGAGGCAATCCATATAATGTAACATTCCAGTTTGGTAGAGGTGGAATCTTTACAGATATTGTATCTTCTTTTACTATTCCCTCAAATGATACTTTGAATCTATTGACTGGTAAGTTGGTATTAGAAACCGGAGATTTAATTAGAGTTTCCGGAACTGCCCCTGGTGCCGAACTTAAATTTATTGCCAGTATCCTAGAAACATCCGCTTGATCTTTAAATGTCCGAAATTAGTAGACTCCTTAGTAATAGAGTAAAGGTAACAGGTCCTCTATCTGTAGGTCCTGATAGATACTCCTACCTTGCTCTAGAAGAAGCGGAACCTAACTTAGGAGCGCCATCGCTTCCACCACCGCCAGATAAATTTTATGTCTTGGTTTCGGACGAAAATGGTATTAGGTCTTGGGAACTTATTGATGATGGTGCTCAAGGTATCCAGGGTATTCAAGGTCCACAAGGTATCCAGGGTATTCAGGGATTTGGTATCCAAGGTACTCAGGGTATTCAGGGTATCCAAGGTGAAGGACAACAAGGTACTCAAGGTATCCAGGGTGAAGGTATTCAAGGAAACCCAGGTACATCTGTAAGAATTATTGGATCTTTTCCTCTTACAGTTGGTAATGAAGTAGCAGAATTAACCGCTAACTTCTCAACTGCAATTACTGGCGATGGTGTTCTTGATGAGAATACTAATCCATCAAACTTGTGGGTATATAACGGAACTACATGGGTTAACGTAGGACCTATCCGTGGAACTCAAGGTGTCCAAGGACCTAATGGACTTCAAGGTATTCAAGGTCCTCAAGCATCTCAAGGCATTCAGGGTATCCAGGGTATCCAGGGAGATTTAGGACCACAAGGAAATCAAGGCATTCAAGGTGAATTAGGAGAACAGGGAAATCAAGGTCTATCAGGTCCTACAGGACCTCAAGGTATTCAGGGTGTTATTGGTAATCAAGGAATTCAAGGTCCACAAGGATTACAGGGTGTTCAAGGAGATTTAGGTCTCCAAGGTCTCCAAGGAAGAGTAGGTGCTCAGGGTATTCAAGGTATCCAGGGAGATCAAGGCGTCCAGGGACTCCAAGGAGAGCAGGGAACTCAGGGTCTTGCCAATCAGGGTATTCAGGGTGAAACCGGAACTCAAGGTTTCCAGGGTATCCAAGGTGGTGGCGGTCAAGGTATTCAAGGTATCCAAGGTCCACAGGGACCACAAGGTACTATTGGACAGCAGGGTGTTCAGGGTATTCAAGGTGAAGGTCCTCAGGGTCTACAAGGTATTCAAGGACCCCAAGGTCCACAAGGAACTCAAGGAATCCAAGGAGATCAAGGCGTCCAAGGAATCCAAGGAGATCAAGGCGTTCAGGGAGTCCAAGGTCCACAAGGTCCTACTGGTTTCCAAGGTGTTCAAGGTATTCAAGGTCCTCAAGCATCTCAAGGTATTCAGGGTCTACTGGGTATCCAAGGAGAGCGTGGATTGCAAGGTATCCAAGGATTTAGAGGTATCCAAGGTCTCCGTGGTATTCAAGGATTTACCGGATTCCAGGGTTTACAAGGTATCCAAGGTGTTCAAGGAGATCAGGGCGTCCAGGGAGTCCAAGGTCCACAGGGATTACAGGGTATTCAAGGTCCACAGGGACTACAGGGTCCACAAGGACTACAAGGAGTTCAAGGTATCCAAGGTCTTCGTGGTAGAGACCTAGTTATTCTAGGAACAGTTCCTGATGTAGAAGGACAAATTGATCCAGGAACTATTGATAATAACGTTCTCGGATCAACTCTTCTCACACCAGGAAATGAGCAGGCAGAACTAAACGCTTTCGCTGCAGCTAATGGCGGTACGAATGTAGACGATGCTATCTTTGATAGTGGAACCGGTGATTTCTGGATATATGATGGTGCTGTTTGGAACATTGGGACACCTAATCCAGCAACAACAATTGGACCTAATGACCCTCAGGCATATCTAGATGCTTATTTCCCATCTGCCCAGTTTAACCAGGGTGTTATTGATGAATTTACAGGAGATCTATGGATCTTAAATGAAGAAGGTGTATGGTTTAAAGTAGGTAATATTAGAGGTATCCAAGGATATCAAGGTACTCAGGGTACACAAGGATCTCAAGGTCTCCAAGGCACCCAAGGTCTCCAGGGCATTCAAGGTCCACAAGGAACACAAGGGGATAAATCTGGATTTGGTTTAATTTTTAGTACCAATAATGATACTAGTGTTGATCCCGGTGATACTACAGCATCTTCTTTACGTTATAATGCCGGAAGCGTAGCAGCGACTACGGAAATTTCTATTGATGAATTTAGTATTGAAGGAACTGCTTTAGGATCTTTTATCAATTCTTGGAATGATTACGGAGATGCTAATAACAGAGGTATTCTATTCCTTTCTGGAAAATTAAATACAGATACAAGATATGGTGCTTTCATTGTCACCAATGTAGTTGATGAAACTGGTTGGTATAGAATTACAGTTAGAGATGGAACTGGTGTTGTATTCAATAACAATGATCTAATTCGTTTAGAGTTCCGCCCAACCGGCAATCAAGGTATCCAAGGTATCCAAGGTCCACAAGGACTTCAGGGTGTTCAAGGTCCTCAGGGTATTCAAGGTATCCAGGGACCACAAGCATCTCAGGGTATTCAAGGTATCCAGGGTCCACAAGGACTTCAGGGTATTCAAGGTCCTCAGGCATCTCAAGGTATCCAGGGTATCCAAGGTCCACAAGGACTACAGGGACCACAAGGTATCCAAGGACCACAAGGACTTCAAGGACCACAAGGACTTCAAGGACCACAAGGTATCCAAGGACCACAGGGAATCCAAGGACCACAAGGACTTCAAGGACCACAGGGAATCCAAGGATCACAGGGAATCCAAGGACCACAAGGACTTCAAGGTCCTAATGGACCTCAGGGTGTCCAAGGTCCACAATCATCTCAGGGTGTTCAGGGTGGTGTAGGATCTTCTCTAGTTATTATTGGTTCTGTTCCTGATGTAAATGGAATTATTGCTCAGGATAGAGATGGAGTAGGATCGCCACCATCACAAATTGGACCGAATTCGCCGGAAAATTTACTAACTTATGAATTTATCACCAACCAACCTGGCAACGAAGCACAGGAAAATGAAGGTGTTATTGATGAAGCAACTGGCGATCTTTGGGTATACGATGGTGTTAATTGGACTAATGTAGGTAACATTCAAGGTCCTATTGGTTTACAAGGTATTCAAGGACCACAAGCATCTCAGGGTATCCAAGGAGACTTAGGTATTCAAGGTGCTGTAGGTCAGTTTGGCGGTGCTGCCTTCGATTATACCTTCGACAGTGGCACTAGTATGGCAACTGATCCCGGAGCGGGATTGATTCGCCTCGATGTCAGTAACGTTAACAGTGTAACTCAGATTAATATTGACTCTGTTGATGATGCCGGTGGTGTTGTTAACAACTTCTTACAAACGATTAAAGATTCTACATCTCTAATTAAGGGTCACATGCGTATTTCCATCAAAGGAAATACAAATAATTATGCCTTCTTTGCTATCAATGATATTAATCAAGTTAACGATCCCAACGGATATTGGATTATTGATGTTGCTTCTGTAAATGCTACTGTTGCTAGCTTCAGTAATTTAGATGATGTTATTGTTACTTTCGCTAGAATTGGTGATATTGGTAATCAAGGTTTCCAAGGTGTCCAAGGAATCCAAGGTCCACAGGGCATTCAAGGTTCTAGAGGTTTCCAAGGAATTCAAGGTATCCAGGGACCACAAGCATCTCAGGGTATTCAAGGTATCCAAGGAGATTTAGGTATTCAGGGTGAGGTAGGTAGACCACTCAATATTATTGATACAGTTGAAGATCCCCCTGGTATTGATACCACTAATCAAACAACTATTAACAGCAGCATTAACAGTTGGTTGTCCGGCGAAGGTATCACTGCCCAGTCCGGTGATGCTGTTATTGACGACGCTACTGGAGATCTTTACATTTTACAAGGATCTAACTGGACAAACTCCGGAAACCTTAGAGGTCCAATCGGTCTTCAAGGTGTCCAAGGTATCCAAGGTCCACAAGGAATCCAAGGTCCACAGGGTATCCAAGGTCCACAAGGAATCCAAGGTCCACAGGGATTACAAGGGATCCAAGGACCCCAGGGTATTCAAGGTATTCAAGGTCCTCAGGCATCTCAAGGTGTCCAGGGTCTACAAGGACTACAGGGAATCCAAGGTTTTCAGGGTACTTTAGGTGGAGTTGGAGCACAGGGCACTACGGGTATTCAAGGTTTACTTGGACTAACTGGTAATACTGGTACTCAGGGTACTACCGGTCCTGCTACCTCTAATCCCGACGACATCGGTAGATTATCTATTACTCCTGCCTTTGATGGAACCACAACTACATTTGATCTAGATCAAGTTGGTGCCGTGCCAGCAGATTATGCTAATGGATCATTTATAAGTAACGATGATATTCAAAGCGAAGAATCTAGATTAATTATTTCCATTGGCGGTATTATTCAGCAACCAGATCCAACTGGTACGGTAGGTTTTAGACTAAATACTACTACGGGATCTGATCCTTTACGTATTGTATTTGCCGAAGCACCAGAGGCTGGTCAATCTTTCTTTGGTACTATTTTGAGGAGAACCGGCACTCCATCTACTAGATTCGTAACCTCAGACGAAGCACTAACTACAGCTATTATATTCGGAGTCTAACAAACCGCCATGGCAAGAAGAAAACAAGAACAATATGTATTCGATGCTTCGGCTAGGACAGTAAAAGTCCCTGGTCATATTTTCGAAAACGATATCCTCAGTATTATTAACACTACTGCTGGGGAAACTATCTATTCTATAACTGACATAGGAAAGGGATTAGCTTCTCCTGTTTCACATGGTCACCCACCGCTAGGTGAAGATCCAGACTTCCCGTGGTCTATTGATGGTGTATGTACGTTTACATTAACTTACGATACAACATCCATGTCCGACACGGATGATTTAATTATCTTCCTCGAAGACGAAAGAAAAGGATTAACTGTTAGACCCTACGCTGCTGCTGTTGATGGCGTAGAAAGAATTAAAACCTCCAAGGGACAATCTCTTGTTGACGCTGACTTTGAATATGGTCTACAGTCATCAAAGTGGCAGAATGTAGGATTTAATGCTGGGTATCCTTCCTTTGCTGAACCAACAGGAAATCCATTAGTAGTTACTTCCATATCATCCAACGGTGCTTCCCCAAACTCTACAATTACGGTTACAGTTGCATCTGGTCAGTCTTTGTCAGAAAACAGTGCTTTTACAATTACAGGATTAGCTGAGGGATCTTCACTAGCGGAAGGTTCATTTATTGTATCAGAAAATCTTAGTGTTACTCAGTTTAGATATCAAGCAAAAGGGCAAATATCCGGTTCTAATTTAGAAACACCATATACAACGTTAAGAGAGTCTGCCATTTTTGATCAAGCAGCATTGGATGTTGCTCAGTACAGTGCTACCAACCCAAATCAATTTGTAACTTTATCATTCAACGAACCACACGGTTTATTCCCAGGTTCTCCATTCATTTTGGTAGATAGTAATGGTGGTATTCAAACTCAGGAAGGACCATATTTTGTAAGTAGAGTTATTAATTCTTTATCGTTCGAATATGATACACCAGGGGTTGTTCAAACTAGTGCTACAGTTACCACAGGTTTAACTGTATATGCTATCTCAAATGCTACATTTACTCATAGACCATTTGACGGCGGAGTCCTGATAAATTCTTACTATCCCATTGCTGGTCTAGAAGCAAAGAGACAAACCAAACGTTACTTTAGATATCAGTCTGGTAAAGCTATTAATTTTTCCACCGGAACATTATTCTCTCCCATTTTTGACATTACATCTGCCAGTTTCAGCGGGACAAATATTACAGTAACAACAGAATTATCACACGGATTCCAAGTAGGTGTTGGTGTTGCTTTATCTGGTATTGATTCTGTTGGTTACAACTCGGATAACACAAACTACGTTTATACTACCTATACAGTTACTGGCATTAATAATGAAAATCAATTTACTATTGATCTCAGTGATCCAGCAAACTCTGGACTAGGAGCGGGCATTGTCGATGCTACTGCTACATTAGGTATCGAACCAAAAGTAGTCGCTATCAATTGGAAAGGCTCGGCAGTTCGGGCTGGAATGTTTGATGATGCTAATGGTCCTTATTGGGAATATGATGGCGATAAATTATATGCTGTTCTTAGAAATTCAACTACTCAAGTTACAGGAACAGTAACATTAGTAAACGGAAGTAACGAAATTGTAGGAGACGCTGGATCTGGTGTAAGATTCGGAGAACAGTTTACTGCTGGAAATAAAGTTCAAATCAAAGGTCAAGTTTACGAAGTAACTGATGTTGTATCTTCAACTGTAATGCATGTCAACCCAGCATACAGGGGTACTAGCAGTACAAACTCTAAAATTAGTTTGATTAGAGAAATTAGAGTTCCATCAAATCAATTTAACGAAGATACGGTAGATGGTCACGGACCATCTGGATACTACCTTCACATCGATAGGATGCAAATGGTTGGTATTCAATGGTCGTGGTATGGTGCTGGATATGTTGATTTCCAGGTTAGAGGTCCACTAGGTGAATGGATTACTGCTCATCGTATTGCTAACGCTAACTTTGCTACAGAAGCATACATGAGATCTGGTAACCTACCAGCACGATATGAAGTTGTTACATCATGTAGGCACAGTAAAGTTATTAGCCCAGCAGGAACAGGAACATCAGGAGACTTTGATGTAAAAAATGCTTCTAAGTTATTTCCCGCTAGCGGTGGAGAACTTCTCCTTAAGAGTGAGCAAGGATTAGATACTATCTACGAAATCATTTCATATACCGGAATTACTGGAGATACTATCACCGGAACTACTAGAGGAGATAGTTATACAAGATATTTGGCGGGACAAAACAGAACCTTTAGAGGAACAAACGTACCACAGAATCATCCATTAAATTCATCTGTTCAGTTCATTGGAAATAATATTGCTCCTAGTGTTTCACACTGGGGATCATCCGTTATAATGGATGGAGAATTTGATGAAGATGCTGGATTTAAATTTACAGCATCTAGATTTGATATTACGATTGCTGCCGGAACAGCACAAACAGTTTTATTATTCAGACCTGCTCCTGCTGTAAGTAATACTTTGGTGGGAGAAGTTGGTGAGAGAGAACTTATCAACAGATCTAGAGTAGAACTACAATCTATTGAAATCAACAACGTTGGTGATCCAAGAACCGTCGGACCTTCCGTTGTTGTTGATCCTAGACGTATTGAAATTGCTGGTATTCTAAATGCATCCAATGTAGATCCCGAAGCTATTCAAGCAGCAGGAAATTGGATAAGTGCTAACACAATCGAATATGGTTTGGGTGGCACTTCCACTGGATATCAACCATCATTCTCTCAGTATAATATTACCGAGTCGGCGGCGGCTCAAGGTGGAGAATTACTATTTAAGTTCATTACTGCTAGTGAAACTGAATTATTTGATATCAGTCAAGTTAAAGAATTACAAAATTCTATTCTAGGCGGAAATGGATTGTATCCAAACGGTCCTGAGTTAGTTTCTTTTGTTGTCACAAATAAATCAACAAATGATACTACTGTAGATATCGTTCTATCCTGGAAGGAGGCACAAGCGTAATGACATTATCAAGAGGTCAAGCATTATCACAACCGACTGTTTTAGACAGTGCTGGTTTAGAAGGTGGTACTATCACTCTTAGAGATGCCGCTGCCACCCCGGTAGAAATTTCTTTTAAAGTAGCGGATGCTCAAACAGATTCATACAATATTACATTACCGTCTACCTTAAATGGATCTGGTTGGTCTGGGTATGTAATGACTCTTAGTGAGTCTAGCGGAGAAGTTACAGCTGCATTTGGACCAGTTACCGCTACTCCCGGTGGTGTAGATGGAAATATTCAATACAACAATGGTGGTTCTTTATCAGGAGCTGCTACAGTAGATTATATTGATACCGGTACTTTAGAATTTAGATTAGATTATGATGGAAGTAGCAACCCTACTTACCTATCTTTATACGACGATGGTGCTTCTAACTTTGCTAGATTCTATGCCCCTTCTGATATTACCAGAAACTATTCTGTTCAATTACCAGCCTTGATTCCGGGAGCGGTAGACGGAGATGCTGATGGATATGTTCTAAAAATTTCATCAACTAATAACACATTACAAGATGCTGTTCTTGTTTGGGATACTCCTCTAGCGGCAGGTGTTAGTGCTTCTGGTCCCATCGGAACTGTACAAACTTCTGACGGTGCTAGTGCTTTCCAAGATTTAGGAGCAGGTAATTACCTAAACTATAGTTCGGGTGTATTGAATATACAACCAACAGGGGGAGATATTCAGATCGCCGGAACAAGTGTTCTCACTTCTGATACATTAGGATCCGGAATTACAACTATAGCGGGAACATTAAACGGTTTAACTATCAATAATACAATCACCACACCAGCTGGTGTTGATTTAAGACTAGATCCTGCTACTTCTGGTAATATAGTTTTCCCTTCAAACGCAACTTCTCCCGCTAGAATTGAAATTGAAGATCAACAAGTTACACCAAATGTAATTTCTGTAGGTATTGCTGCCGATAATAGAAATTCTTATGACATGACACTGCCCGAGGCAGTGGCAACTCCAGGTGATATGCTGGTATCTTTTGCTTCTGACTATACCACTAAGTTTATTAACAACAAGAGAACCCTTGTGTTCTCCATGGATGGCGGTGGAGTAACTCCGTTACAAGTAGGTCCAAAAGGATTCGTTAGAGTATTTGGTGGTCCATACACTATTACAGACGCTACTTTACTACTAGAAGATCCCGATACTCAAAACATTACGGTACAAATTCAAAGTGTTCCTTTTGCTAGTTACACTGGATCCGGTTCTAGTTTCACTAATGTCACCAACTTATCTATTACAGCAGGAGGTGTTAGTGTAGTAAATTCCCCACTATCATTCTCTTTAGGCGATGGAGACGTTATTGATTTTAGCATTACCAGCGCCAATAACATGGATAACATTGTATTTGCTTCCGTTGCCTTAACTCTAGTTCCTGTAGCATTACCACTAGCACCATAATATTATGGCATATTTTCTTGATTTAACAAATGTATCTGATAATAATTATAGAATAGTAAAACCAAATGCCATCCTTAATTCAGGTATTGTAAACGGAACTTTTGACTTTGATATTACAGGTGGCGCAGCTGCTGTAGATGATACATTCCCATCAACTTTTGTACAGTCTGGTACTCCCGCCACTACAGAACTACAAGCAACTACAGGTCTAGAAGCAGGTAATACTCTAACTACAGGGTTATTCAACAGATCTGAATTTGTAGGAACTACTTTTGATCCGGCTACAATTCCATATAA
>Ga0181592_10004508_pt1 | contig 11522 bp, 8 predicted proteins | sample 071ome_20_FD_133755 | JGI IMG/M metagenome (GOLD analysis project Ga0181592, IMG submission 133755) | Coastal salt marsh microbial communities from the Groves Creek Marsh, Skidaway Island, Georgia - 071412BT metaG (megahit assembly) | ecosystem: Environmental > Aquatic > Marine > Intertidal zone...
AAGCCAAAATCAACTATATCCGGCAGGGTAGATCCGAAGATTTCGTTCATCATGGTTTTGGCAACGGCCAATACACCAATACCTGCAGTTACATTAAAGCAAAGCACTATCCAGAGTTGATAAAACTGTGGGGTTTTTAATGCTTCATCGATATGTACATGATGTTTGGATATCATCGCATTTTGTTTGTCTTCCGGCGGTGGCTCCCAGCCAGCAGGTTTCCAGCCTTCAGCAGGTACACGATAACTGAAAGCGGCGATCATCATGATGACAAAATAAATTGCACCAAGAGTGAAAAACGCTTGTGCGACACCAACAGTTCCTGTGCCCACAACATAAATTCCCGGATCGCCGGGGACTAGCATATTAGCGACGTCATTTGCCCCTACAACAACGACTTCTTTTAATTGACCGGCAATTTCCGCAAAACGTCTACCAGTTTCATCTGTGGTTAATGTGATTGCATCAATCGTCCCTAAATATTCTGGTGCCTTATAGAAAATTTTAATAAATGGTTCGATCATGAATTTTGCAATCATCGCACCTCCACCAAATCCCATAATCGCCAAACCTGTTGCCATACCGCGTCTATCAGGAAACCATCTAATAAGTGTGCTGACTGGGGAAACATATCCCAGACCCAAACCAATGCCTCCGATTACGCCATATCCCAAATATAACAACCATAGTTGACCAGTGAGAATCCCGATGCCACCAATTATAAACCCACCGCCCCAGCAAATAGCAGCAAGCGCCCCCACCATTCGTGGACCTACTTTTTCCAACCATTTACCTGCAACGGCAGCTGATAAGCCAAGAAAAACAATAGCAACAGTGAAAATCCACACGACACTTTTTAAAGACCAGTCATCTGCTGCACTGGTAACCACGCCTAGCCGTTTAATTAATGATGGATTAAATAAGCTCCAAGCATACACAGAGCCAATACAAAGATGGATGCCTAATGCCGCTGGGGCAGTTAACCAACGGTTAAAGCCGGGTTTTGCGACAATATGATCTTTCAGCATCTTTTCTAACATGCCTATACCCCTCACTTATGCCCATGTTGTAGTTATATTGGGCTTATTATTGAATTATTTGCAGATTATAAATCAATTCGACATAAATTCAGAGTTTGTTGTAAATTTATCGATCTTATCCATTAATTTCGTTATTCTATTTACTCTTAATCGTAGCAGGTGCCAGCTGTATATCATGCAGTTGAGTTAAACGGGAAGTCGGTGAGTTTAGTCACAAACAATGCCGACGCTGCCCCCGCAACGGTAGGCGAGTCAAATTCATTGCTATGCCACTGTGTTATATGACATGGGAAGGTCAATGAATTGAAATTATTCCAATTTGCTCGTGAGCCCGGATACCGGCCAGCTACTTACTTTTAACCAGATTACGGGTGGTTATCAGGGGTATTCGTTAATAAATTAACGTTATCTCATTAATGTTTCCTGTTTTCGGCAAATGAGCGCGGTGGGCACTCAGTGAGTCATTATGTTTAGTCGTTCTATTTTAATTGCAGTATTGACTGCGATTTATTCACTGCCTTTATCTGCACAGAACGAAACGGAAAATCTGGAACCGTTGATTGTGAGTGCAACACGATGGGAATCTGTCGGCATCCCAACGGCAAGCAGTATTTCTGTTATCAGCGCTGAAGAAATCAATAACAGTGGTGCAAAAACAATAGCCGAATTACTTCGAGCCAGAAGCGGCGTACAAATAAATGATCAATATGGTGATGGCAGTCGAACCAGTGTCAGCATGCGTGGCTTTGGAGCGAATGCGCAATCAAATAGTTTGATTATGCTTGATGGTCGTCGTTTGAATAATACAGATTTAGCAGCACCTTTTTTAAGAACGATTGCATTAAAAGATGTTGAGCGGATTGAAATTATTCAGGGTAGTTCTACCGTATTATTCGGAGATCAGGCTGTTGGTGGTGTCATTAATGTTATTACAAGGAAGCCGGATGAATTTAGGTTTAATGTTAGTGCCGGACTAGCCAGTTATTCAGCACAAACTCATGAATTGAGTTTAGAAAATAAACTTGATAATGGATTCTCTTACAGAGGATCCTATCAGCGATTGGAGAGTGATAATTATCGCGATAATAATGAAAAACTATTTCATCATCTATTCAACTATCTGGAATATGAATGGCAACAAGGTCAGTTGTTTGTAGAGTTCCAGGATGTTAGTGAAGATATTAATTTGCCAGGTGCTATTTTTGCGAATCAGGTTGAAAAAGATAGAAAACAAACACGCTTTGCTAATGATTACAACAGTGTCGATACTCAAATAGGGCGTGTCGGAACCAGGTTGTCTTTAAATAATGATTGGCAGTTTGCTGCCGAATTTACCAATCGGCGTTCTACAATCACAGGCATGATAACCAATATTGATTTTGACCAAGAGAGACATAATAGAAGTTTCAATCCAAGAATACAGGGCGCCTTTAATTTTCTGGAACGAGATATCAGTTTAACAGCAGGAATTGACTGGGAAGATGTAGATTACGGAATTATATCGCCGTTTGGGGTGACAGATAGTCAACAAAATATTCGCAGCATTTATCTGCAAACCATTTTCCCCGTTACAGAAAAACTTGATTTTATATTTGGTGCCAGAAAGGCATGGTATAAAAATAAAATTTTGGTTGATTTCAGCTTTCCAAACGGGCAGGTCTTTAAAGATGAACAGTTTGTTTCTTCATTGGGGACAGTTTTCAGGTTGACTAACAAGCTGCGTTTCAATTTGAAGTATGAAGAAAACTATCGTTTTCCTTTAATTGATGAGGAAACGAATACACCTATTAATGTGACAGGACTTAATACTCAAACCGGTAAATCTTATGAAGTCAGTATAGATTCAGATTATTTCAATACAAATATCAAGTTGGCTCTGTATCGACTAAAGCTGGAAAATGAAATTGATTTTGATCCTGTTGCTCCAATCGGTTTTGGTTTTACTGGGGCAAATAATAATCTGGAACCAACGAAACGGGATGGTTTAATATTGGAAATATCAAGACAGTTATCAAATAGATTAGGTATTGATTTTTCATATACCTATGTTGATGCCCGTTTTGATAGCGTTGTTTTTGCAGGGAACAGAATTCCATTTGTAGCTGAGCATCAAGCAAGAATTGCATTAACTTATACACCATTAATATCGTTCAATCTGACCCCAGAAATGATTCTGATTGATGAAAGAGTGGCTTCTGGCGACTATGCAAATAATGTTGATCGATTGCCAGGTTACAGCGTATTCAATTTCGCCGCCAGCTTTGAGAGATATGGATTTATTTTTTCGGCAAGAGCAAATAACATGACAAACAAACGATACAGTGATTTTGCAGCAACGGCATTTAATCCGTTTCCCACGGTCGACACAGGTTATTATCCGTCACCGGAGAGGAACTTTTTTCTGACAATAGGTTATAATTTTTATTAGTGAAATACAGGGCGATATCATGAATAAACAAACTATTATACTGGCAATTTTACTTGTTTCTTTTGCGGTGTTATCACGTTTTTTACCGCACCCTGTGAATTTTGCTCCGCTTGGCGCTTTGGGTTTGTATGCTGGTACATTCTTTGTTGACAAAAGATACTGGTTACTACCTGTGGTGGCTTTGTTACTTAGTGATGCGTTACTCGGTTTTTATCATTGGATTTCAATGCTGTTCGTCTATGCGGGATTTGTTTTTGCAGTAATCATTGGGCGCATAGGGCCGGGCAAAAAACTCTCTGCATTTCGATTTGGTATGGCAGTGTTTTTAGGCGCAAATATTTTTTTTATTCTATCAAATTTTGGCACATGGCTAAGTGGAACATTGTATCCCTTAACGCTGGGGGGGCTGGTCAGTTGTTATATTGCTGCAATTCCATTCTATGGAAATACATTGCTTGGTGATTTGGTTTATGCAGGATTATTATTTGGTCTACATTTATCAGCTCAGCACTTTATTGCAAATAAACAGACACTTCATAATTCATTATAAAATCCATGAGTAACAGAATCAGTAATATTGTCACCAAAACCGGCGACGATGGTACTACAGCTCTTGCTGATGGCAAACGTATCGATAAGTCAGCATTGCGCTTACAGGTAATAGGTGACGTTGATGAATTAAACAGCTTATTAGGTGTGCTTGAGGCCAGTGGGGTCAGCACTGATATAGCTGGATATGTTCGTAACATACAACATCGCTTATTTGATATCGGTGGAGAGTTAGCAGTGCCTGGAAATGCTGTTATATCTCACGTATCAATCGAAAGATTAGAAGATTTAATAGAAATTTATAATGAAGATTTACCTTCCTTGAAAGAATTTATTTTGCCAGGTGGTTCATTGGCAGGATCTATTTGTCATTTGGCGCGTAGTGTATGCAGACGAGCAGAAAGAACGTTGGTTAGTTTAGGGCATAATGAATATGTTAACCCGGAAACCATTAGATATGTAAATAGATTGTCAGATTTTCTATTTATAGTCGCAAGATCATTGAATCATGAAAAAGGAGGCAAAGAAATATACTGGGATAGTGAAAGATTAAAACATTCTATTTAATTTTTTTGTTCCAGTTTAAGTAATCTGCCTTCGCGAGCCATGCTAAGTCGCTCCAGAAAAGACATGCCTAATAATGCTATCGTTGGGAAAGCATTATCACTTATCGCGCCTTCTATATTTCTAAACTCAATGTTGCCGATACGCACTTTCTCAAATTTGACAACATAAATATTGTCAATGCCAGAAGCTGTATAGGCCTTACTTTTAATGCCATTTAATTTGTAATCAATTCCTAATCGTTTTGCAGTTGGATTATTAATAAATACAACGCTGGCACCGGTGTCTACAACAAAATTTACCTTGGCACCGTTGATCGAACCAGAAGTTGTAAACATGCCACTAGCATCTGCAGATAATATTAATGTATTTTCAGCCACTGATTGCGAAAAAGCACTGCTAATATGGTCGCCAAGAGTATACGTGTTCTGCTCACCATTTATATCAATAATAGCTGCCTTACTATCTGATTCGATTAGGGTGACGCCCTCAGGTGTTGTTTCCCCCTGTTTCAGCAAACGCTGCTTTCCATCAATCGTTACAATAGTTTGATTTTGAAATAAACCGTTTACGACAAATTTATCGATAGCAAAAAGTTGTGTCATGGTTAGAACACTAATGCTCAATATCAATACTAACTTTTTCGTCATATTTCTATTTGTTATCTGCTTTGTTGAATGCTTTGAAGCTGACTAAAAAATTAAATTAAATAACTTGATCCGTAATAAGCGGAATTGTATCAATTTGCCAATGTTGAATTGCAAATTGCAATAGATCATCCAGATTGTCAAAGTCATTACTTTGTGGAACTGGTTGTCCCAGAAACTTAAGGACAGCGATTATCAATTGTTCCGGGTGTTGAAATATTAAATTATTCGGTTGGTCGCTTTTACTAATCTTTTTTCTATTAGCATCTACAGCAACAGGCAGATGCATATAATCCGGAACAGGTAGGGCCAATATCTGTTGAAGATATATTTGTATTGGTGTCACCTTATATAAATCCGCGCCACGTACTATTTCAGTAATTTGTTGCTCTGCATCATCAACAATAGTTGCCAGATGATAAGCAAATAATTGATCAGCACGTCTAATAATTATATCGCCAATATCATTTTCGATATTTATATTTATAGACTTTTGCAGTATGTCATTAATAGAAATTACTTTTTGTTCTGTTTTAAGTCTTAATGCAAGATTGAAATTTATATCAAGATTTGCATGTCGACATTTCCCAGAATAGGGTAGCCGACCAATTTCTCTTCTGCTGCATTGACAAGCATAGATTAAACCCTTGTTGATCAATTCTGACAGTGCGTTTTGATAAAGTTCGTAACGTCGGGATTGGTAAATAACTTCATCATCCCAACGTAATCCCAATGTCTCCAGTTGATTTAGAATGACGCTATCCGAATGTTGTCTGCTGCGTGTAGTATCAGCATCATCGATACGAACCAGCCATTTTCCCTGCTGCTTCCTAGCTTGAAGATAACTGCCAAGCGCAGCGACGATTGAACCGAAATGTAGCGGACCGCTTGGGGTGGGTGCGAAACGACCTATATATTGCTTTGATGCCACGAGTGACTTGTCTCGTGTATATGAATAAACGCCAGCGTTAACCTAGCTGGCGTTCTTTTATTTCTTCTAATGTTTTGCAATCTATACACAGAGTAGCAGTTGGACGCGCTTCAAGTCGACGAATTCCGATTTCAATTCCACAAACCTCGCAGAAACCATAATCGCCATTATCAAGTGCAACCAGTGATTCATCAATTTTACGAATCAGTTTGCGTTCACGATCACGTGTTCTTAGTTCAAGCGCGAACTCTTCTTCCTGCGTAGCTCGATCATTTGGATCAGGGAAGTTAGAAGCTTCATCTTGCATATGACTCACAGTGCGATCAACTTCTTCCATTAAATCACGCTTCCATGTGTTCAGAATCTTTCTGAAATGTTCACTCTGCTCTTCATTCATATAGTCTTCACCCTTGCGATTTTGATAGGGTGCAACTTTTGTTTTCTTGGCAGTTTTGCCAGCAGCAGATTTTTCAGTAACTTTTGTTACAGAAGCTTTCGATTTGCTTGCTTTCTTTTTAGCTGTTTTTTTCTTAGCGACTTTCTTTTTGGTAGTCACTTTCTTTTTAGCTGTTTTTTTCTTAGCGACTTTCTTTTTGGTAGTCACTTTCTTTTTAGCTGTTTTTTTCTTAGCGACTTTCTTTTTGGTAGCCGCTTTCTTTTTAGCTGTTTTTTTCTTGGCAGCCATAAGACTTCTCCGCCCTAACAAAAAATTTGACGTGCATCTATACCATTAAAGATTAAATGTAGCAATTAGGAATTATGTTTGTCCTTTTATTGACAGTTTTTCACGTTGTTCCACATATAGTTTTGTTGCTCCTGCAATAGCAATCGGCATCGCAATGAAATTCAATATGGGAATAGTAGTTAACCCGACAACACCTATGCCAAAACCAAATGTCATCGACTTGTTTTGCATGAGCATAATTCTTTGATCCTTGAAAATTAAGCCATGATTACTCAGCGGATAGTCCATATATTCTATGGATAACATCCAGGTGCTGAATAAAAACCATAAAAAAGGCGCAGATACATTAATTACCGGGATAATAAACAGGATCAACAAAGGTATAGCTCTAGGAATAAAATAGCCCAATTTCTCAAATTCTGATTTAAAAGACAGAAAAACTTCATCTATTATAGGTCGTTGTAATATATCGAGTTTATCGGTTTGTACTAAATGTCTCTCAACCGCTTCTGACAAAAAACTGTTAAATGGTGCACCTAGAATATTGGACACAAAAGTGAAGCAAAAAAATACGACAGCGAGAGAAATAATGACGAAGATTGTCTTGAGTAACCATTTTATCCACTCCAGCCATTCATATTTCAATATCATCAAGTCAAGATATTCCTGCAATGAATTAGCGCCAAAATAGATGACACCAATAAATAACAACGAATTGATTAGAAAAGGCACGATCACATACAACCGGATACCAGGTTTAAAGATTAATTTAAATCCCACCAGTAAGGATTGAAGACCTAGTTTGAAACCTGACATAGCAATAGTTAAGCTAAGTTAATGACAGATTGTGGTTGCCAACCTGTTTTCACATGTTCCACTACGACGGTTGTGTAGATTCCACCTCTGACATTAAATTTTGCAGTTAATCGCATAAAACGTGGAGAAGTGATTTTAGCTAGATCGTTTAGAATCTCATTAGTAATTGCTTCGTGAAAAGCGCCAACCTCACGGAATTTCCAGACATAGTTTTTTAGTGATTTTAGTTCGACACATTTTTTATCGGGCACATATTCTATTAACAACACAGCAAAATCAGGTTGGCCAGTTTTTGGACAAAGACAGGTGAATTCGGGAATATCAATACGAATCGTAAAGTCACGATCGGCTTGCGGATTGTCAAATGTATCAAGAGTATCAATGGCTTGGCTGCTCATAGCTATTTTTCCTAAATTATTGGCTTGAATGATATGCTATTAACACATATTCTTGCATTTATAATGACACCTTTAAAAGTGTCTTGTTAATTAATAATATTATAAAAATATCAATACTATATAGTAATTTTTTAAAGTTAATTATAGTTTATTTTTTTCATTTGGACAGGGTCACGTTTCTTTAGTAGATTATCGCCTCATGCGTTTAAGCAATATTAAGCTTTCCGGTTTTAAATCCTTCGTCGATCATACCAATCTTATCGTTCCTAGTAATCTTGTTGGGATTGTTGGACCTAACGGTTGTGGTAAATCTAACATTATTGATGCAGTGACTTGGGTTATGGGCGAAAGTTCTGCCAAGCATCTGCGTGGCGAATCACTAACCGATGTCATATTCAGTGGTTCGACAGCCAGACAACCAGTGGGGCAAGCGAGCGTTGAACTGGTATTTGATAACACCGAAAAGAAACTAGGCGGGCAATATGCCAGTTACAATGAAATTTCAGTCAAACGCCAAATTACTCGTGACGGCATCTCAACATATTATTTGAACGGCGCACGTTGTCGTCGACGTGATATTACCGCAATATTCTTGGGGACAGGTCTTGGCCCCAGAAGTTATGCCATTATAGAGCAGGGTATGATTTCTCGTTTAATAGAGGCGAAACCTGAGGAGTTGCGGGTTTATATCGAAGAAGCTGCCGGTATTTCAAAATATCGCGAGCGCCGTAGAGAAACTGAAAACCGTATCAAACATACCAAAGAAAACCTTGATCGTCTTAACGACATCCGTGAAGAACTTGAAAAACAATTAAACCATTTGCAAAGGCAAGCAAAGGCGGCTGAAAAATATAAGGAATTTAAACAGGAAGAACGCCAAATCAATGCTGAACTGCTAGCTCTTCAATGGCATGAGTTGAATTCCGAGATGATTCGCTTGCAGGAAACGGCAAGAGGTAAAGAAAACGCTGTTGAATCATCGGTCGCTAAAGTAAGACAAATTGAATCCGAGATAGAAAAACAAAGAGAGGCTCTAAGCGAAGCTAATGTCGGTTTTAATGACAAACAATCAGAATACTATCAAGTAGGTAGTGACATCGCACAATTTGAACAACAACTGCAGCACGTTAAAGAAAAGATTGCAAATACAGAAGCTGAATTGGAAAAAAGCAAAGCCAGCCTGGCAGACGCAGATCGTCAACATCACCAGGATAAACAAGAATATGAAAAGTTATTAAGTGAGCTTCAACAGCTTGAACCTAAACTTCAGGGTTCACGCAGTGAAAGCAATCGTGCATATGAAATTTTAAATCAGGCTGAAGAAGCCATGCAATCATGGCAAACAGAGTGGGATAAATTTAACGACTCATTCACCGAATTCAGCCGACGCCAACAAGCTGATCAATCCCGACTGGAATTTTTAGAAAATCGTACTGAAGAAGTAAAAGAACGTCGTCATCAGGCGCAAACTGATATTGATAATTATCAACAGGATATGTATGACTCCAGAGTTGATGAGTTGAGAAACAAATTGAGCCACCTCGAAAGTCAGCAATCTACGGCGAATGAAACCTATTTAAGCATACAATCCAGTGTCAAAGAAAAACGTGAACGATTGAAAGAGATTAGTTCCAATCTTGATAAGGCCCGACATCAATATCAGGTATTAACAGGGCAACTATCTTCGCTGGAAACATTACAAAAATCGATTGTTGCAGACAATCAAGAACTTGATGTTTGGCTAAAAAATAATGGTTTGTCCGAGTTTAAGCGGTTATCACAATTATTAAAGATAGAAGAAAAATGGGCTCATGCTCTGGAAACAGTTACCAGTGGTATGTTAGGTCATCTATGTGTTGATAATATAGAACAGCATATGGATAAGCTCGAATCTATCCCTGGCAAGGTTGGCTTTATCAATCTATCTTCAGCAATAAGTGCATCTGATCTGGATGAAAAATATACAACACTTGCTGACTTAATAAGTAGTGAAATTAAACTATCGTTTTTACTTTCTCGTATTGTACTTGCTGGTGATTATGAAGAAGCTAAAACTATTTTAAATGATATGCCAGATGGATACTCGGTCATTACACCTCAGGGCATATGGCTAGGCAAGGATTGGTTAGTAGTCAATCATTCGGAGCAGGCGAAAGACACTGTGTTATCCCGCGAGCAGGAGATTGAGAGGGTCAGACAGGCAATAGCAAATGCTCAGAAAGAGACTAGAAAGCTGGAACAGGCGCTGACCGAAACTGAACAGGCGATGGAAAGTGCTGAAGAAACATTGCAACAACAACAACAGTCATTAAATATCAATCAGCAACAATTGTCTGAAATTAAGACAGAGCTTGCCAGTTTAGATGTACAGCGTCAGCAAAACCAAAAGCGTCATGAAGAACTAGTTGAGGAGCTTGATCGTTTAAACGAGCAGGTGCGTCAAGACGAACAGGAAATTGATTCTATTAGATCAAGATTATCTGATTTTGACAGAGACAATGATCAATTACTTAGTCAGAAATGCGAGCTGTCTACTGTAAAGGAAAAACATAAAAATTCGCTGAATGAAGCCAGACAACGTTGGCAAAGCACACATGAAGAGAGTCATGGGATTGCCTTGCAACTAGAATCCTTTAGTTCAAGACGTGCTTCTTACGAGCAAGCGATAAAACGTAACGAGATACAGGTTCATCACCAGAGCAATCGTATTCTGGAACTTGAAAATGAATTAACACAAAACAAAGCACCATTAGCCGAGTTGCAATTAAAGATTGAAGAAGCACTAAAACGCAAACTCGAAGCAGAAAAGAATCTTGCTAATGCGCGCTCAACTGTACATGGTATTGAGGCTCAATTAAGAGAGCTTGAGCAGGGGAGACATCAACAGGAACAAGGTCTTGAGGTATTGCGTTCAGAACTGGAAAAAGCGCGAATTAATGTTAATGGCTGTCAGGTCAGACTGGAAACAGTTATTGAAAAACTTAATGCGTTTGAACAGACTGCAGAAGCATTGCTCGAACAATTGGAAGAATCAGCTCAACCAGCTGATTGGCAAGAGAAGCTTGATAATATTGGTCGCAAAATCCAGCGATTAGGCGCAATTAATCTTGCTGCTATAGATGAATACAAGCAGAGTGAAGAAAGAAAGACCTATCTCGATAGTCAACATCATGATTTGACAGATGCATTGGCCACCCTGGAAAGTGCAATACGCAAGATTGATAAAGAAACACGTACTCGTTTTAAGGAAACTTTCGATCACCTAAACACCAACATTAAAGATATGTTTCCGAAACTATTTGGTGGCGGACATGCGTATCTTGAATTAACAGGTGACGACTTATTACAAACAGGTGTCGCTATCATGGCCAGACCACCAGGCAAGAAGAATAGCAACATTCATTTGCTGTCAGGAGGCGAAAAAGCACTAACAGCAGTTGCACTGGTGTTTGCGATATTCAAAT
>Ga0181592_10004516_pt1 | contig 11514 bp, 9 predicted proteins | sample 071ome_20_FD_133755 | JGI IMG/M metagenome (GOLD analysis project Ga0181592, IMG submission 133755) | Coastal salt marsh microbial communities from the Groves Creek Marsh, Skidaway Island, Georgia - 071412BT metaG (megahit assembly) | ecosystem: Environmental > Aquatic > Marine > Intertidal zone...
ACTACAATTTGGGAGCGTGGCGGAATCGGTAGACGCACCTGACTTAAAATCAGTTGGGCATTGTGCCCGTGGGAGTTCAAGTCTCCCCGTTCCTATAAAAATAAATAAGACTAAACGGACAAGTTTATGTCTCAAAAATACAAAATCACTACTGCTTTCTGTTGGTATAACGATGGTAGTATGATAGTGAAGATGTATTTTATAAACGAAATACCATTTACCTTTGATGAGTTGCCTGATGGACACTTATATGATCAGGACTTATGCAGAGAGGCTGATAAAAGTCGAACATTTGAAGTAGAAGATCTTTATAAAAACTCACTATATCTTATAGATGAGCAAGTTCATCCATGTCTATTTCCAGTTGAGTTAGAAAATCCTGAAGACATGCCCGACGATGAGTATTATATTTACGACGAAGAGGATTTGATGGGTTGATAAATAAAACATAGAAATCTCATGGTCGTTGCAGTCCGATGCCACTTAATAAGTTAGATAATTTTATCAAAAATACTGAAGGTCGTATTCTTTATGTTAATCCTAACGATCTAGAAGCAACAGATAGTGTTGAAAACCAAGGTAATTCATTAGCAAAACCCTTTAAGACAATACAAAGGGCTTTAATAGAATCTGCTAGATTCTCATATTTAAAGGGTAATAATAATGATGCAATTGAAAAGACGACCATTTTACTATTCCCTGGCGAGCACATAGTTGATAACAGACCTGGTTATGCGATTTATAATGATCCTGCTCTTGGTGTAAGAGTAAAGTCTCCTGCTGGAACAATCTCTCCACCAGCATCAGAAATCGCTCTTAATTTAGATACTAACTTTGATCTAAACCAAGTAGGAAATATTCTTTACAAGTTCAATAGTGTTCATGGTGGTGTTGTAGTACCTAGAGGTACTTCTCTGGTTGGTTTGGATCTTAGAAAGACTAAGATCAGACCTAAGTATGTACCAAATCCAACCGATGATAACGTACCAAGCAGTGCTCTCTTCAGACTAACTGGCACTTGTTATATGTGGCAGATGACCATCTTTGATGGTGATGATACTGGCACAGTTTACACTGATAACATTGACTTCTCAGCATCTAATCGTTCAACTCCAACATTCTCCCACCACAAACTGACTTGTTTTGAGTATGCCGATGGTGTCAATGAGGTTACTGGATATGACCTCACTGACTTGGACATGTACTACAGCAAGTTGTCCAATGCCTTTAGTTCAGTAAGAGATATTCAAGAAAAATATCCAGATAATGCTGAAGGATTTGCAAAGCAACGTGCTGAATGGGAAATTGTAGGTGCGTTTGCTTCAGACTCAATATCTATTGCCAGAATTGAATCTGGTAGTGGCGGCACTGCTGGTCCAGTAATTACAGTTACAACTTCAATTGAACATGGTTTCAATGAAGGAACGCCTATTAAGATCAAAGGTGTTGGACTTTCTGATGGTGTAAATGATTATAACATTTCAACAAAAGTTCAAAGTATTGTCAATCCATTTACTTTTACATATCTACTACCTTATGTTCAACCAAACCTACTAACACTTCCAGATGTTAGTGGTGCGACTGTTACTATTGAAACGGATACAGTTTCTGGTGCCTCTCCATATGTATTCAACTGTTCTTTAAGATCAGTTTTTGGTATGAATGGAATGCATGCTGATGGTGCTAAGGCATCAGGTTTCCGTTCAATGGTTGTTGCTCAGTTTACTGGTGTATCTCTACAGAAGGACGACAGAGCATTCGTAAAATATAATGAAGAGACTAGAAGTTATGATGGTATCACGATTTCGAAGAAGACGGGTGCTGAACTTTCTTCTGGATCATCTTCTCTAGATAAAAATAAAGTCTATCACTTAGACTCCAGTGCGGTTTATCGTACTGGTTGGGAAACAACCCACATGAAGATGAGCAATGATGCGATCATGCAGATCGTTTCTGTGTTCGCAATTGGATTCACAAAGCACTTCGAAACTATAAGTGGTGGTGACGCTTCTATCACCAACTCTAACTCTAACTTTGGTCAGTTCTCTCTTGCTTCGGAAGGATTTAGAAAGGCTGCTTTTGATAAGGATAATAAAGCATATATCACTTCAATCATCACACCTAGAGCAGCAGTTAGTGATGAACTTGATATTGATTGGCAAGCATTAGACGTTGGTCTAACAACCTCAGTAGGTATTTCAAGTCATCTATATCTCTATGGATTCAATAACTTTGACGATGCTCCACCAGTCCTGACACAAGGTTATAGAGTTGGTGCGAGAAGAGACGATAAGTTATATGTAAACTTTGGTACTGGTATTGGCACATTTAGTGCTAATATTTGTATGGTTGATAATGTAATCAGCCTTGGAACTACATCTCTTGGAACCAAAGTTGCTTATAAAGAATATAAAGTAACTGGAGCTCCAGCAGCAAATGTTCTAACGATTGGAACACATGATATTCAAACTGGAGAAAGTATTGTTATTATCAGTGATGATGGTGATCTTCCAGAAAATGTTGTTCCCCATAGAGTTTATTATGCCATCCGTTCTTCTTCAACAGCAATCAAACTCGCCTCTTCAAAAGCAAGTGCAGACAACGGAACTGAAGTTACAATTTATGGTGGAACCAATCTAAAGATTATTAGTAGAGTATCTGATAAGTCCTCTGGTGATGTTGGACATCCAATTCAGTGGGACTCCAATAATTCTAACTGGTATATTCACAGTACACATAACAACGCCATTTATAATGCTTTTAATACCTATGGTGTTGGAAATCTTAGCGAAAAAACAGATAACTCATTCGTTAAGAGATTTGATGATTCTAGAAGTCTAGATGAGAAACTCTATAAAGTTAGAATTGTTGTACCAAAAGACGCGGATAACGCAAAGAATCCTGCTGAAACATTCATTCTTCAGGAATCTAGCACTACAGGATACAGAAATGATGGTGATCCTGGTAGAGTAAGTATTGGTGCAACGGATCATGACTACCATAGAAATCCAAGATTTATTAGCACATGTGTTGCTGGAACTGCTGGTATTGTAACCGTAACCGCTGAACTTCCACACAATCTACAAGTTGGAAACCTTGTCAATGTTCTAAACGTTAGAAGTTCTACAAACACTGGTGGTCAAACAAATATTGGATATAATGGTAGATTTACCGTAACTGGAGTTATTGACGATCACACATTTACACACTCAGTAGTTGACTATGACGGAAAAACTCATAGTCCTGGTACTTTCTTGAGTGATACTTCGACAAGAAACGTAAATCTACCAAGATATGAGAAGAATGATCTAAACAAGAACTATTATGTTTATCGTTCTGAAGTTATTCGTCCATATATTAAGGATGTACAAGATGGTATCTACCATACATATCTCTTAAATTCGAACAATGCGATTAGTGAAGAATTTACTGGATTTAAGTACAGCCAAAAGGTAACCGATCTCTATCCACAATTAGATAAAGATAATCTTGATGATAACCCACACTCTGCAACCAGTTTTGCCAAGAGAAGTCCTATTGGCGAAGTCGTTTCAGATGACCTTAAGAAGAGTATTACTAGAGAATCTTTAGATTTATTTGCCCAAGACTTTGGATTTGGTAAGTCAATCAGTGGAGTTTCGACAACATTTGTCACTGTAAATTCTGGTACTGCGACACTTACATTCAACCGCGAGCATGGATTTGGTGGAATCGCTACCTATAGTTCTTTCGCTGGTGGTAGTGGTTACAATGCTGGTACACATTATAACGTAAAATTACTAAACGATGGAACTTCGACTTGGGATGGAGCAACTGCAAAGGTTGTTGTTTCCTCTGGAGGAACCATCACTGATGTAAGTATTATTTCAAGGGGTTCTGGATATGCTGGTGGCGAAGAGTTAGACTTCGATACATCTGTACTTGGTTCTGGAGTTGGTGCTGGATTAACGATTGCTGCTTCTGGTATCTCAACCAATATTGGCGATGTAATCCAAGTAACTGGTATTGGAACTACTGGAGATGGATATTATAGAATTGCTTCTATTCCAGCAAAGAATCAGGTATCTGTTGCCATTACTGTCGGTGATCCACAAATTCATAGTGGTCAGTACATCGTAAATCTTGGACCTTCTGTTCCAGTATCTTCAATAACTTCTCCAGTTTTAGGAATCACTACTGTAACAACTTCCTTTGCTCATGGATTGACAGTTGGATCTAAGTTTAGAATTATTGATACAAGCAATAATAATCTTGGTGATTATATTGTCAATGAAAGAGTTGGAGTAACCACATTTACAATTGAAACCTCAGATACGTTTAGTTCTCCTGCTTTCATCTTGAAGCACGGATTCTCAACAAATGATGGAATATCCGATGCAACAATTGAAAGCCTAGGTTCCAGAGGAACTTTTGTTTACGATAATGATAAACTAATTCTATCTTCAACAATTGAGGCGGGAAGTTCAATCCATGTTGAAGGATCAGAAATCTGCGGTATTTCTACTCTGACCAGATTCCCACTTGGATCTTATATTCAAGTTGATAATGAGATCATGAGAATTAGCAGTTCCACATTTAGTGGATCTGGTGGAAATGAACTATCAGTAATTCGTGGTGTATTTGGAACAACTAAGGAAACTCATAATTCTGGTTCTTTAGTCAAGAAGATTAAACCACTAGCGGTTGAATTTAGAAGACCTTCTATTATTCGTGCTTCTGGTCATACTTTTGAATATCTTGGATTTGGTCCTGGTAACTATTCAACAGGTCTACCTCAGATTCAAGTCAGATCTCTTAATGATATTGAAGAGTATCTATCTCAGGCTCAGAGAAAGGCAGCAGGTGTAGTAGTCTACACTGGTATGAATAGTGATGGTGACTTCTACGTTGGTAACAAGAAAACCAGTTCTGCTACTGGTCAGGAAGAAACATTTGATGTTCCTCTTCCAACTGTAACGGGACAAGAAGCAGGACGCCTTAGCGTTGTATTTGACGAAATTCTAGTCAAAGAGAAGATTAGAGTTGAGGGTGGAAAGTCGGGTACAGTCCTGTCTCAGTTTGATGGTCCAGTTACATTCAGCAGTCAGATTAATGTAAAGGCGAATGCAAACGTCACTGGAATTGTTAAGATTACAAATTCCACACAATCTACAAGTAAGACAACTGGTGCATTGGTTGTTACTGGCGGTCTTGGTGTTGATGGAGCAACGACTCTTGATGATCTAGTAACAATTAACACAGGTATTGTTCCTGATGTTGATAAGGGTGCTTACATCGGTACTGTTGGTCGTGCTTTTGAAGAAGCATACATTGATGGTATCAGACTTGGTGTTGGTGGAACAACAACCATCGACACTAGAGGTGGTGATCTGGTTATTAGTGCTGCGATTGGTAGCAGTGTTTCAATCAGTACGATTACTACAATCAGTGCCGATTTGAATGTAACTGGTGATATTACTGCATTCTACACTTCAGATCAAAGACTGAAGGATAATGTTACTCCTATTGACGATCCTCTCGCTAAAGTTCTTTCTATTAGTGGTAACACTTATGATTGGAATGAGAAGTCTGGTAAATCAGGAAATGACGTTGGTGTAATCGCTCAGGAAGTTCTTGAAGTTCTACCTCAGGCAGTTACAACTAGAGACAATGGTTATCTAGCAGTTGATTATCAAAGAATCGTTCCTCTACTTGTAGAGGCGGTTAAAGAGTTGTCTGCGAAAGTTGAATCTTTAGAGCAGAAACTATTAGATAAATAACTAAAAACCATATAAGATGTCTAATTTTAGAAAGTCATTTAACTTTAGAAATGGTGTTCAGGTTGACGACGATAATTTTGTTGTAAATCCGAATGGCTTGGTTGGAATTGGTACATCCATTCCAACCGAGTTTTTGGATGTTAGGGGCACTGCTAAAGTTGTTGGTTTAGCAACAATTTCAAATATTTACACTTCTGGCATAAAAGTATCTGGAGTGGGTACTTTTGGAACTATAACTGATGAAAAAGTAATTATTAGTTCTGGTATTATAACAGCTTCTAGTGGAATTGTATCATATTTTGGAGATGGTGGTGGATTAAAAAATATTCCAACATCGCAGTGGGTAGATGTAAACCCTGGCGCTGGATTTTCTAGCATTTATGCTGCTGGAACAGTTGGTATAGCAACAACAATGCCAGGATACTTCCTCCAAGTTGGTGGAAATCCAGATAATGCTGACGGTGTTGGAATTAATTCGACAGGTAATATAACTGCTACTGGAATTTTAACTGCTTCTAAGTTCTATGGATATGGTATTGGTGTAACGGGAATCAATGCAAATTATGTTGTAACTGGAACTATTGATAATGCCAGACTCCCAACAAATATTAACAAGCCATCTGGGATTATAACTGCTTCATCTTTTGTTGGCACTTTAACTGGAGCAGCAACTTCTGCTACTCAATTTACAGGTGTTCCAGATATTATAGTTGGAATTGTAACAGCAAATAAGATTATTGCCGATACTATAGAAGTTACTGCTCCATCTGGTATTACAACTGTTTCTAAACTACTTCATGTTGGAACTGGTGGAACAGCATTAGCAGCACTTGAAAGTGGAAGACTTGGAATTGGATCAGCACTTCCATCTGCCGAACTACAAATTATAAAAGAATCTGGATCTTCACTAGAGGTAGTTGCTGAAACTGGAGAGTCCAAAATCAGCATTGGACAACAAACTGGTGTAGGAAATAGTATCGGTGTTTTAAGATTTGGTAATACCGATAAGACATTAGATATAATCAATAGGGATACAGGAAATATTAACACCATTCTTCATGGTGGTGGGTCTGGTATTGGTACTGGAAGATTTGATTGGATTTATGGTCAAACAAATTCCCAACTTATGTCTCTTACCTATGGTGGTAAGTTGGGAATTGGTGAGATAAATCCAAATGAGACCTTACATGTTGTAGGAACTTCTACTGTAACTGGAAATGCATTTATTGGTGGAGATTTAACAGTTTTTGGTAATGTTGTTGGAACTTTAACGCTACCAAGTGTTTTTGAGGGGAATATAAATACCCTTTCTGGAGTATCGACATTTAAGGATATAACAGCAGCGATTGTTTCCGTTGGAAATCGTATAGGAATTTCGTCCAGTATACCTTCTGTTGGTCTTGATGCACAAACTCAAACAGCTTTACTAGGATCTGTTGGAGTAAATACTGATTCTGTTTATTCCAATTCTGTACTTTCTACATATGGAAATGTCATCATTAATGGTGGTCTTGGAATTAATACCGATTATTTTGATCCAGGTGGAGCAACATTCCAAATACATGCTCCACTAACAGAGTTTTTGAATTCTTCAATTAAGACTAATGCTACTGTTGGTTTTGATACCAGCGATCCAAAAGCAATATTTGACTTTTCAAATGTTGGGGCTGCTACAACTCGTCCCGTAATGGTTGTTCCAAATATTGATGACACTGTAATTACTGGAATTGCCGAAACACCAGCTGGTTCAATTATCTTTAATACAACCACTTTAAAATTCCAAGGATATACTGGAATTGCTTGGACCGATTTCCACTAATAGGAGATAAAATATGGCAGTATCAGTATCAAAGGCAGGTCCATATTATACAACAGGACCAATCAAATTTAGTGATTTGAGAAGAGATTTTCGTGCTAGCGTAAGAAAATCTACATCTAGTGGAAGTGAAACAATCAATCCCAGTTTGAACACAGGATCTATCAGTAGTTCCGAATTACTTAGGAATACAAATATATCTGAAACTCAACCAATAGTTCCAGATTGTACAGAAAATCAACAATCTGGAATTCTAAGTAATGGAATAGCGATATCAAATGATTGGAAATTATCTCAATTTAGAAATTCTATCAAGTATTATTATATTACGGAGTCTGGGACAGAAATTAATTTTGATATAGACAATCCAACTCCTGTTGATTGGAACACAAATTTAGATAAAAATATCAATAAAGTTGTTTTTATCGATGGAACTTGTGGTTCTACTGCAGTTGCATCTCCATCTGCTGAACTTAACGAAACTGCTTATAATTTAGAAATTGATGTCTATGGAAGTATTCTAGCTTGTGGTGGAGGAGGTGGTGGTACTGGAGGTACTGCACCAGCAATTGATGGAGAATCTGGTGGTGATGCTCTTTCATTAACATCTACGAGTGGAAATAATATAAGGGTAGTAGTTAGATCCAGTGCTCAAATTTATGGTGGTGGGGGAGGAGGAGAAAAAGGAAAAACAGGTGCTAATGGATCTTCAGCTCAATGTAGACAAGAGACTTATGTACAGAGTGGTTGTCAACAAGGTAACACCGTTAGTTGCCCTGGTGGTTGGAATCAGTATCAGTCTGGTAACTGGTGTTGTGAATGGAGAAGAGGATGTAATGCTTCTATTTGGTGGGTTAGATGTGAACAACAATTCAATACAAGCACTCCTAGTGGAGGTGTAGGTGGAAATGGTGGACCAGGAAGAGGATATAATTGGCCAACTGATTCTTTAAGTGGCGCTGGCGGCGGAGCTCAGCAGTGTCCATCTTGTCCTGGAGGTACACAACAATCGGGAGGATCTTGTTCTCAAGCAGGCGAAACTGGTGCAACTGGTGGAGAATGGGGATTTGTTGGAGGAAATACAAATAACTCTGGAAATGGTGGGGATGCTGGCAGAGCAATTAGTGGTTCAAACTACTCAGTTTCTGGAACAATTAACGCATCAACCTTGAAAGGGGCTTATAACCCATAATAAATATTTTTAACTGAAATATATTAAATGTCTGAGGAAAAGAATTATCCTTCCCTTTTACAGCAGGGAAAAAATCTTGCTGAGTTTTCATTTGAACTTGTTAAAAATGCAATAAGAACTGGTGCTCTTCAGGTTTCTGATGAAGTAAAGAATCAGAGGTTGGAAACTTGTAGAAATTGTGATAAGTATGACGCAGACCAGGTTAGATGTATTGAGTGTGGTTGTTTTTTGGAATCTAAAGTTAGTTTTTCTCTAGATTCTTGTCCCTTAGGAAAATGGACAGAATCTAACAAGGATTGGATGGATGAAAAGTTTGATGCTGTAATTAAAGGTATGGAAAAAAATGAATAATGATGAGGTCATCCCATTCAGATCTATGTTTGTGATACCATATCTTCAATTAGATGTGAGTGATTGGAAAACTAAGAAGAAGAAATTATTAGAATTGATGAGTAAATGTAACTTTACAAACTCAAATTCTATACTAGAAAGTTCATTTTATGATGAGAGTTCTAAACATCATAATGACTTAGTTGAATCTATATTTGAAGATGAATTAAGCAAAGCAAAAAAATCTTTCGGTTTTAACTACTACTCCATAAAATATTCTTGGTTTCAAGAGCAAGCAAAGAATATGTTTCATCCTCTTCATGATCATGGAGAAAAAAATATAATGATGAGTTCCGTTTGTTATATTGAATATGACCCATCAGAACATTCTCCGACTCAATTCATATCACCTTTTGTAGACTCTTTTACTTCTTCCCATTTAAATTTTATGCCCCAAGTAAATGAGGGAACAATAATATTTTTTCCTTCAAATGTACTACATCAAACACTACCAAGTCCCTCAGATAAACCGAGGAAAATTATTTCATTTAATATGGAGTTGGGATGATAGTTTTCACAGAGAATAAGTATCCTGTTGCCAAGGATATTACTTGGGATGACGCTATTGAAAAAATTTCATATGAATCTACACAATTAGTAGTAATATTTGAAACTTCTTCACCCAATCCCCCCACATTCTTTTTGATGGGAGATTATTATCCAGGAACTATAGGGAATACCTTCGAAGCAGTAAGTAAAGACTGTGGAGTTAAAGTGATGCACATGTATACTTCTTTTGGAAATGACAGTAGAACTTTTGGAGATCATTCCGATCCAGTAGATGTTTTATTAGTTCAAGCAAAGGGCAGTACTTCATATCGTTGTGACGATGTTACATATACCTTAAATCCTGGAGATAGTTTATTCATACCAAAAGGATCTAATCATGAACCAATAGTTTCTGGATCCAGAGTAACTTTAAGTTTTTCTTGGGAATAAGGGTTAGACCAACAGGATAAATATTTTTTTACTGATTCTTTGATAAGAATGAATAATCTTATACTTGATAATTTTTTTGATGATCCAGATGAAATCAGAAAAATAGCTCTTTCCAGATATTTCAGATATGGAGGAAATAATAACGGTGGATGGAAAGGAGAAAGAACATTTCCACTTCGAGATTATGGATCTACTTGTCCATGCTGTCAACAAGAAATAAATTCAAATTTTCAATCAGAGCAAAATTTTTTAATTGAGAAATCAGAAAAAATATTCAACGCCTGTAAAGAACATTATAACATTGATGATGAAAATATAACTATAACATCATATTTTCATATTACAACTGAAGATACAAAAAATTCTATGCAATATTTTGCACAAGAAAAATTTCATCAGGATAGTTGTCTTTTAGCAGGAGTGGTGTATTTAACTCCAGATGCTCCACTAGATGCGGGAACATCAATCTTATGTGCGGAAGAAAATAAATTTGTAAATATTGAAAACAAATATAATCGTCTAGTCGCATATGAATCTTATAGAATTCATGCTCTATCAGATAGTTTTGGAACATCAAAAGAGACTGGAAGATTAACATTTACATTCTTCCTTCACAATGTCAATGATCTTTTAGAATCCACTTGACAAACTCTCAAAATGCTTGTAGACTACCTTTGTCTGGGTTGAAGATAAAACTCTAAGATATTTTAATAGTCCTATAGAGGAATAAATTGATGGCGTATGATGTAATTGATAATTTTCTAGAAGAAGAGTCGCTAGAAAGATTACAAAATCTAATTATGGGACGTGCTGATAATATAGATTTTAATTGGAATATTATTACTTCGGTTGCGGCTAGGACCTATAATAAAAATTATGATCAAGAAATAGAGAAACAGTTGTGGAATTGGTATGCTATTCATCCTGTTTATAATACCATTCCACAAAGTCCACATTTTGATGATATCCTTATTCCTTTTAAAGATAAATGGTACTTAAAATCTTTAATTAGAGTTAAGGTTAATTTTTATCCATATACACATGAAGTAAAAGAACACGCAAAACATCAAGATTATGATTTCGATCATCGTGCTGCTTTATTTTCCCTAAACACTTGCGATGGCTTTACAAGAATGAGTAATGGTGATAAAGTGGATAGCGTTGCAAATCGAATGATATTTTTTGATGGATCGGAATTACATAATTCTTCTACAACGTCAAACCAAAAAGGAAGATATAATATAAATTTTAATTATTTTTAACTATGACAGTTGAGAAACCGTCCACTGGGTCGCACCAGGGGCGGTTTTCTGCTATAATAGTTTCATACGCGATGAGGAAGTGATGCAACTCCGACCCCACCAGCAGGATGCTCTGACCGCTATGCTGGCACACAACAAGGGTCAGGTCATCATCCC
>Ga0181592_10004520_pt1 | contig 11506 bp, 12 predicted proteins | sample 071ome_20_FD_133755 | JGI IMG/M metagenome (GOLD analysis project Ga0181592, IMG submission 133755) | Coastal salt marsh microbial communities from the Groves Creek Marsh, Skidaway Island, Georgia - 071412BT metaG (megahit assembly) | ecosystem: Environmental > Aquatic > Marine > Intertidal...
CACGTCGATGGACCAACTGATCACCGCGATGGGCGACTTCGACCTCAGGGCACAGTCATCGGCGAGATCGGGATCGGGAGAGTCCATAACCACGAACGGCCTTACCAACGGTGCGGCGGACCTATCATCGTCCTACACCACGCTGTTTCACCTTACACAGGACGACGGCAGTTACTCGGGCAACATGAGCATCAAGTACGAGGCCAAGTGCAACAACACCAACTACAGCGACGCAACTTCGATCACCATGAGGGTGACCCTGGACGACGCGGAGTCAGGCACACTAGAATCTAATAGTGACGCACAGTCGGACGGTGAGTACACGGCACCAGGATCTCCTGTGGCACCAGGACAGGTGGACCAGTACGAGAACTTCATCGGAGTGACGGATGTGGCACTGCACACGGTCAACCCGACCACTGCACAGGGTCTGGCCAGCGTGGCATCGATCTCGGGTAGCGCGGCGACCAGCAACACTGTCACTGTAGCGGACTAACACAGCACGATTATTTTTTTTTCAGGGTATTGCTATTACCAATAATTAACTGTATAATACAGTTATGGATATTGGCAATCTCAAGAAACAATCAGACCTCAATTTCAAGGTAGCACAGGCCAAGAAGAACGCACTGGAGAAGTTGCGTTCACGACAGCTCATGGCCTACAATGAGCGACTGTTCCGCGCGGACGCCAACACCATAACCCTAGTGGGCACACTCAAACAGCATTCCACGGACTTCTACGTGCTGGACTGCAATGACAATCCGTGCCACATACAGGATCCCGAGGACTTCCTAAACAGGCTGGTGCAACGCAACCAGGAGACGCTGAACGCGTACCAACAACTGCATCAGGATCTTTCGCGGAAGAGGACCTAGATGACCACGGGGGTACTCTTGTACTGTTTCGACACACCCGAGGTCAACTATCACGCACTGGCCGAACGTTGCGTCTCACAGATACGCAGGCACCTGGGACTGGAGGTGACCATAGTGACCAACATGGAGACCTTTAGGAAATTCAAGCCCATGGGCATGATCAACTACAAGTTGGTGGACAACAAGGTTGGTAACACCAGGCCCTACAGGGGCAAGACCATGGCATGGTACAACAGAGAACGTGCCCTGGCCTATGAACACTCACCCTACGACGTGACCATACTGATGGACTGCGACTATTTCGTGTTCTCGGACAGCCTGTTACAACTGTCACAGACACATTTCGATTTCCTACTGCACGACAGGATACATGACCTATCAGGGGAAAACATGATCGCCGGCAGAGATGAGAGCGTCTTGCCGTTGGTGTGGGCCACTGTGACGCTTTTCAAAAAAACCGGAACGGCCAGTGCGGTGTTTGATATGATCAGGCACGTCCAGGAGTACTACAGCCATTACAGGAACCTGTACAGGATAAAATATCTGAACTACAGGAATGATTACGCCTTCGCGATAGCACTGCACCAACTCAACATACGGGATCGCATACCCACGCCCATGGCCATGCTGGCCGACAGGGTGGACGTGATCGACAGTGACGACGATGGCATCGTGTTCAAACACGGGGACACGGTGAATTTCACGTCAGGACAGGACGTGCACGTAATGGACAAGGAGTGGTGTGATGGATAGGGGTTATGTGTGGTTCGCACTGAACAACAGCACCACGGATTACGTGGAACTGAGCAAGACGCTGGCACGAAGCATAAAGAGGGTGAACAGGCACAACAAGGTCTGTGTGATAACCAACAGGCCTGTGGATTGCGAACTGTTCGATTTCGTGAAGGTGCTCAAGCAAGACGACAGTGTGGAGCAGGAATGGAAACTGAACAACGAACACAAGGTTTTCGCGATGACACCCTTCACCCACACCATCAAGCTCGAAGCGGACATGCTGTTCACGGAGAACACCGATTGGTGGTGGTACCACCTTTGGCAACACGATCAGGTTTTCTCCTATCACTGCAGGAACTACAGGGACGAGATAGTGAGCCAGAGCCCGTACAGGAAACTGTTCGCCAGGAACAACCTGCCAGATGTGTATAATGGCTTACACTACTTCAGGAGAAGCATGAAAGCGAAACAATTTTATGACATATGCCAGACCATCACCAGGAACTGGGACACGGTCAGGACAGAAATGTTGATAAACTGCCATGACCCACAGCCCACCACTGACGTGGTGTACGCACTGGCCAACAGGACACAGGATCCACTGCAGGTGGACAAGGTGGATTACGAATGGTTCAAGTTCATGCACAACAAACAAAGGATCAACATGGTCGGCATAGGCCACAACGACAACTACCTGTATCCGATCAAAGTAAAGGACAGGTTGTACATCGGAGGACACCAACAGGACAGGATAGTGCATTATCACAACAAGCGAATACCGGAGATACTCGATGAAAGAACTTTTTGAAGCTCTGAAAAACCTGCCACCGGTGAAAAAGAAAATACACACGGTGACAATACAGGGCAGGACAGTGGAGGTCACCCTACAGAAAAAAATAGAAGTGATGAACACCGGTGGGGAGAGCAACTACCACTGGGTATCTCCCACGGAATTTGAGAGGAAACCAGTGATCAAACCCAAGAGATTATTCCCGATACTGGCAAAGAGCGACAAAGGTTATGTTTTCAACAATGGCGATCCTTACTGGGTCGAGGGGATAGACGAAGGAGGACACACATGGCAGACACCGTCAGAGTAAGTGACCTGGACTTCGTGTACATCTCGTTCAAGGAGCCCAACAAGGAAGAAAACTGGGCGGACCTCCGGAACAAGGTGCCATGGGCCAAGCGTGTGGACGGCGTGGTGGGTTTCGATTCAGCACACAAGGCCGCGGCCGAACTGGCCGAGACTGAATTCTTCATCAGCGTGGACGGTGACAACATAATGGATGAGAGTTTCCTGCTACAGACCTTGGACTGGTCCAAGACCAACAGGAAGGCGGTGCACAGGTGGCGTGCCAAGAACAACATCAACGGACTAGTTTATGGCAACGGAGGCCTGGTGGGCTGGCACAAAGAAACCTGTCTCAACATGAAGACACACGAGAATGCTGACAGCGAGGAGAACAGGATGGACTTCTGTTGGGGAGTGCCACACGAGAATCTACACAACTGCTATTCAAGAACCATTATAAATGCAACACCACAGCAGGCGTTTATCGCTGGATTCAGGGAGGGTGTCAAGATGAGCACAGAAAAGGGTAAACCAATATCACCCATGGAGTTCAACAGGATATGGCCCACTAATTTACGCATACTGACCACGTGGTGTACTATAGGTGCTGATGTCGAGAACGGCAAGTTTGCCATGTTGGGTGCGAGGATGGGCAGTTTCTACACAGTGGTGGATCATGACAATAGTGATTTCAACGTCAGCGATCTCAACAGCATGGCGGACTACTTCCATTACACTGTACAGCCACACAACATAGATCGACAGTTAGAGATGTTCGGCAACAGCCTGAGACAGCAGTTGGATATGCCCATAGCGGACTACGACGAAGAGGACAGCAGGTTCTACCGATTCGTGATGCCACAACACGTCAACGAGGGAGTGCAAGATCGTGAGTACAAGTGATTATAAAAGAGACGCGTTAAAGGCACAGGAGAAACTGAAAACAGTCTCTCCCACCATGTGCCTGGCCAAATGGAACCAAGTTTCACTACACCTGCCAACGGGATTGACAAACAGTTGCTACCACCCACCGTTGCACAGGATAGATGAGGGCATGGTCAAGGATAACCCGGCCTCTTTGCACAACACACACGAGAAACTCCAGGAGAGGGCCATGATGCTGGCCGGAGAGAAGCCGCCAGGATGTAGTTACTGCTGGAATATAGAAGACACCGGTGAGATGTCGGACAGGCATTATCGTAGCGGTGAGCCATGGGCCATGCAGGACTTCGAAGACATCATCAAGAATCCGTTGGACACCAACTGGATGCCGAGATACGTGGAGGTGAATTTCAGCCACGCTTGTAACCTCAAGTGTAGTTACTGTTCGCCACAGTTCTCGACCACGTGGGGCAAGGAGGTGGAAAGGTATGGCCAATATCCCACCACCCCTCCCCACAACGCACCCGAACACTTCCAAGGTCGTAGACGACCCATACCCGCTAGGGAGGACAACGCCTACGTGACCGCCTTCTGGAAGTGGTGGCCCGAGCTGTACAAGAACCTCAAGCACTTCAGGATGACCGGGGGCGAGCCCATGATGGACGTCAACACCTACCGGGTGTTCCAATACATAATGGATCATCCCAAGCAGGACCTACACCTCAACGTGACCTCAAACATGTGTCCAGCAGACAAGAAATTGAAAGAGAAGTACTTCAACATGGCACAGAACATCTGCATGGAGGAGAAGGTGGAACACATGATGCAGTTTGTCAGCGTGGACGCCTTCGGCAAACGTGCCGAGTACATCAGGCACGGCCTGGACTTCGATCGCATGATGGAGAACGTGGAGGAGTTCCTGGACAGGATACCGGTTCGTAATTCCATAACATTCATATGCACCTACAACAACCTGAGTATAACAAGCATGGACCGATTGCTGGAGAAGATATTGGAACTCCGCAGGAAATACTCAAAGACCTATCAGCGTGTGTGGTTCGACGTGCCACTGCTGAGACAACCCGCTTGGCAACAGATCACGCTACTGCCGGAGTCCTACCAGAGCATACACGAGGCGAACATAGAATACATGGAGTCTAATTCAGGTGAGGACAACGGGCTACACATTTTCAAGGACTTCGAGATACAAAAGATGCGACGCAATCTCGCATACTGGCGCGAGAACGCGGACGCAAGTACGCAAAATAAAAAAAACTTTTACGCTTTCTTCAATGAGCACGATCGCAGACGTCTCACAAGGTTCTTGAACACGTTCCCTGAGATGGTGGAATTCTGGGAGGAGTGCAAAAACGCATGAAAAGTATAGGATTCTTCGGAGATAGTTTTTGTGCAAGTAATCAACCAGAAAGTTGGTGTAATATTCTACAGGCGAAATTAGGTGCGGCAAGGATAAGATGGTTTGGAAACCCAGGCAAGAGTATATGGAGCGTATTTTTCCAATTCAACAAACTGATAGAGCAAAATAAAGTACCAGATATTTGTGTGTTCTGTTGGACAGAACCATACAGATTGTATCATCCTGAATTGATTTTGAGTATTGGTACACAACCCTTGGAAGGTGTCGATCCAAACGTGTACACAACACTAGACAACTATTGGAAATATTTACACAGCAATGAAAAGGCAGAAATGGCGTATGAATATTCTTTGAAATATTATGACCAAAACGTCTTGTCAAAATTAGACAAACAAATTATTCAGATGTGGAGTTTTAAACCCAAGGCGGATATAAAACTGACCACGGGAACATTTATAGATGAATCCATGTTCGAGTTTAGCAAAAGCGATGGCACAAAAGACGGCTGGGGAGTTGGAACTATTAATCATATGACTGAACAGCAAAACAAACAATGGGCGGAAAAGGTATATGAACGAATTAGAGTATAAAAGGCAGATATTAGATACAAAGTCTGCGAGTTTTTGTGGAGCCAAGTGGTACAATGCGACAATATGGCTAGGCAGTGGGATGACCACGAGCTGTCACCACCCACTGCCACACAAGATCGACCTCGAGGAGATAAAAACCAATCCAAGTGCGATACACAATACCAGAGAGAAAAAGGAACAGCGCAGGCAGATGCAGTCGGGAATGAGGCCAGCTGGCTGTGAGTACTGCTGGAAGATCGAAGACATGGGCAGAAACGCCATAAGTGATAGGGTGTACAAGAGTAAAATTTTCAGCAACGATGATCTACAAAAAGCGTTTGAGAGTAAACACAACACGGATCACAATCTCAAAACACTGGAGATCGCATTTGACAGGACGTGTAATTTTAAGTGCACGTATTGTAATCCCGCTTTCAGCTCAACCTGGGCCAACGACATTAAGCAGAAAGGTCCATACACAGGCCTGACATCTGATGGAAGGAATCATTTCACACATAGCCACGAGAGTGCTGAACCCTACAATAAGGATGAGACCAATCCCTACGTGGAGGCGTTCTACCGGTGGTGGGAGACCGATCTACACAAAACACTCGACGAACTGAGGATCACAGGAGGAGAACCAATGATGAGTCCTAACTTGTGGAGACTGTTGGACTGGATAGAAACACAGGGAGACAGGATGAATCCAGCCATGACACTGGCTATAAATTCAAACCTCGGTGCCAAGCAGAGCATAATCGATAGGTTCAAGAACAAACTCAAAAAGTTTAACAGGTTTGAACTGTACACCAGTTGCGAGGCGACCTTCCAACAGGCGGAGTACATCAGGGACGGACTGGACTACAGCCATTGGCACAGTAATCTGTTACACATGATGGTGGACAAAGTGCCCCGTGCCATACACAACATGGCCACAATAAATGCCTTGTGTTTAGAATCGCTACCTCAGTTCCTAGAGAAGATCGTTTGGTTCAAGAATGCCGGCAAGGTGTATGGACCACCCATCAATTTTACCTTGAACATATTACGTTTTCCGAGTTTCCAATCACCCCTCGTACTACCAGATGACCTGAGGAACAAATTTAAGAGCGACCTCGAAAAGTTCTTAACTAATAATAGTAAATGGTTGGAGAGCATGGAAATTGATCACACACAACGACTGATAGATTATCTCGATGTTGTAAAGACCCCGCATGCGGGTGCGGCCACACAGGACGAACTACAACGAGATTTCAAAGCATTCTACAGCCAGTATGACAAACGCAATGGTAAGAATTTTGAAAAAACGTTCCCGATTATAGGAGAGTGGTATCGTGGCATATGATTATGGGGCCAAGGAGCCCGAGAAACTAAGGATTCAGGACATGACAGACAGGCAGAAGGAACTGCTGATCGACAGCGACACGTTCTGCATGATGCCATGGTTACACATACATGCCTTCCCGGATGGCAGGGCCTATCCATGTTGCTTCGCCCTCGACAAGTATCCAGTTGGAGATCTCAACAAGAATTCAATGGCAGAAGTGTTTAACAATGATGAGATGAAAAGCATCCGGAGAAATATGTTGGCAAACAGATCCAGCAAACACTGTGCCAAGTGCTATGATCAGGAGAAGTCGGGATTCTTCAGCCTGCGTCTCAGTTCCAACAAACACTTCGGACACAACATAGGAATGGTGGATAACACACAACCGGACGGCACGGCAGATTTCGTGATCAAGTACTGGGACATAAGGTTCAGCAATCTGTGTAATCTGGCCTGCAGGAGTTGTGGCACTTGGTTCAGCAGTAATTGGTACGAAGATCACAAGAAGCTGACCGGTCAGCCACCTATTCATGCCAAGATAATGCGAGTGGGCAGGAGCAGTGACGACATATGGACGCAAATGCTGGAGCAGTTCGATCATGTGGAACAGTTCTATTTCGCCGGTGGCGAGCCCATCATAATGGAGGAGCACTACAGGATACTAAAGGAATTGGACAGGCGCAAGATGTATCATGTGAGGTTGATATACAACACCAACTTCACGAGGACCGAGTTCAAGGACATAGATGTTCTGGAAATGTGGAACAAATTTGATTCGGTTTCGATAGGCGCCAGCCTTGACGCGGAAGGCAGGCGAGGAGAACTCATGCGTAAAGGCACTGTGTGGGAAGAAGTCATGGCAAATAGACGACGCATGTTGGAAGTTTGTCCACAGGTTGATTTCTACATCAGTTCCACAGTGGGACTGATCAATGCACTACACATACCAGACTTCCACAGGAACTGGGTGGACCAAGGACTGTTAAAGCCACAGGATTTCAACTTCAATCTGCTACAGTTCCCATACTCTCAGAGGATCGATCTATTGCCAAAATCATACAAACAGAAAGTGAAAGAGAAATACGAGAAACACCTAGAGTGGTTAAGACCACTGGACCATTTGACCAGGGCCACCAAGGGCTATGAGTCGGGGATAGACTACATGATGAGGAGGGACAACGCGAAGGACCTTCAGCAGTTCAAGGACGCGATGAAAAAATTAGACGTGATACGAAGTGAAGACATGCTGGAAGTGTTTCCGGAATTAAGGGAGTTATATGAAACGCATTAAACCGAGCGACGGCAACAACACATTCTGCATGGCACCGTGGACACATACATATCTATCCCCTCAGATGGAAAGACGTTTGTGTTGCTCTAGCAGAGAAGACTCTCAGAATTTCAAACAGTATATCGACACACTCCCAAGGAATTGGGAAAATAATGTTTCTACCGGTGAAATTAATCTACAAACACTAGAGCAACATTGGAATTCTGATTACATGAAAGCAGTAAGGGTGAAACTAATGGCAGGTGAGGAGATACCACAATGTCAGGTGTGCAACCACAAGTTACTTTCGGTGGCAACATATCGCACACATTTCAACAAGTTGTATGAGGGGCAGATAGACGAAGCATTTGAAAAAACGACAGATGACGGTCACACGGACATGAAAGTGACCAGCTGGGACTATAGATTTAATAATCTATGTAATTTCAAGTGCAGGATGTGTGGTGACATGTTGAGTTCCAGTTGGGAAGCAGAAACCAGGATGCATGAACCAGAAATATATGAAAAATATAGGATCTGGGGAAGGGATGACATCAAGGCAGAAATAGAAAAATTCCATGACAAACATATCATAAAAGAATTTTCAGATGCAATCGAGAGCAAGACCATAAAAGAGATATACTGGTGCGGCGGTGAACCGCTGATGTGGAAAATACATTGGGAATCGATGAAGCGGATCATTGATTTGGGATATCAAGATCAGGTCAGCATCAGATACAATTCTAACATGAGCAGGATCAACTACTATGGTATGAATTTATTTGACGACATACTTGATAAATTCAAATTCTGGAACATATTGGCCAGCATAGACGGTGCAGGTGAGGTCGGGGAATACGTGAGGACTGGATTGAAATGGGACGAGTGGTACAAGAACATACAGCACGGGCTTAGATTCAGAAAAGGACAATTGCGTCAAATACGAATAGATCTCACGATGACGTTGCCTGGAATGCTTGGATTGGAAGAGATGCTGGATGTTGGGGAATCATTGGGAGTGCAGATACTTGCCAAAAGGGTTTTTGGGTTTTCACCCGATAACTTATGGTCCCCGATGTGTTTGCCTCGTGACATTTTGGACAGGATCGTTGATGAATTTTTAGAAAAACACAAAAAACGATTGGCGAAAAACACTTACTTCTACACAGCGTTACTTGACTTAAAGGAAAAACCAACTTATGAACAAATGTTTCCTGACACATGGCAGGAGGGATTGATAAAAGGAAAAAAACGTGTTGAATATTTGGACAAGATAAGAAACACAGACATCAAAAGCATATTAAAAAGAGATCCAGAGGTATTGGCATGGTGGAACGGTATATAAAATCAAACGTGTGTCCTTTACCATGGACACATCTGGAAGTTGACGTGAACGGCGGCGCTTCTCCTTGCTGTCTGTACAAGGGCAGTGTGCCTGGAGTCAAGGTGTATGAACAGAGTTTAAGTTCAATACAGAAACACCAATACATGGAGGAACTTCGAGAACAATTCCGTAATGGTGAACGTCCCATGGGTTGTCAGAGTTGCTGGCAGGAAGAAGATGCGGGCAAGACGTCAAAGAGACAGAATTCTATATACAAGATGAAGAAGAGCCTCACCGACTGGTCACCCGATAGCGAGCCAACGCTGAAGTTCATAGACTTTAAGTTGGGCAACGTGTGTAATCTCAAGTGTAGGATATGCGGTTCCTGGAGTTCCAGCAAGTGGGCACAGGAGGAACTGGACTACGGGGAGAATCCAGTCGCACTTAAAAATTTACGTGAGGGTGGCTGGCCAAAACGCAATCCCAAATTCTTCGAGGACATCAAGGAAGACCTAAAACACGTGGAGTACTTCGAGTTCACAGGCGGCGAACCGTTCATGATAAAAGACCATTTCAAGATCCTGATGCACTGCGTGGAGAAGGGCTACGCCCGGAACATAGACATACACTACAACACCAATGGCACACAGTTGCCTCCCATCGAGATATTCGACCTATGGAGTTACTTCAAGCACGTTGAGATAGCGTTCAGCATAGATGACGTGGGTGAGCCATTCGAGTACCAGAGGCACCCGGCCAACTGGCGACAGGTCAACGCGAATCTGATCAAATTCAAAGAACGTAAGACCCCCAACATGGACTTCCAGATCTGTACTACGGTCAGCATATTCAACGTATTCAACTGGGCCAAGATATCCCTGTGGGTGGCACAGTTCCAGCCCAAGTTCTTCTACGTCAACACCTGCTTCGACCCCGACTACTTCAACGTACAGACCTTGCCCCGGCAGGCCAAGAACATCATCAACTCCAGGTACAGTATGCTCACAGATTTCCAGCCCACGCTGAGGTTCATGAACGCCGCGGACCGGGATACCGCCGAGATGCGAGAACAACGCAAGGCTAGGATTTTACAGACTGACAAGTACCGTAAGGAAAATTTCGGAGAAGTGTTTCCACTTTTAAATAAGGTACTACAGATATATGACTAATAAATTCATAGCGGGCGGATGCAGTTTCACATTTGGGCACGAGCTCAGTGATGATCAGGAAGGCAAGGTTCCTAGCAAGAAGACTTGGTCTGCGTTGTTGGCAGATCAAATGGCCACTGGTAAAAATGAGTACGTTTGCACAGCATATCCAGGTTCCGGTAACTCCGGTATAGCGAGGCGGGTGTTCAATGCCGTGGCCAACAACAAAGATGTGGAGTGTGTGGTTGTGATGTGGAGTTTCCTATCCCGGTATGATTGGGCCATGTCGCGACATCGAGCACTGGAAGATACACGATGGGTGACCATATCGCCGTGGGACACGGATATAGGTAGTGAGGAAGCACATCAAAATTTGTCAGGTTCAGACACACAGCAACAGCAGTGGATCACGAGACAAAATCTTTTCAGAGAAACCGGTGTGAAAGATTTTGCTGAAAGCATATACAAACGTGGGGCCAATCAGTACCATGAGACCTACCTCAGTTGGAAGAGCATAATCTGGTTACAGAACATACTGGAGAAGAAGAATATACCCTACATGTTCACACTGGCGGACAACAGCCTGTTCTATGACGAATTCAAACAGCACAAAGACCAAGACCCGTTTATGAAGGCACTGCACTCCGAGATAGACATCTCCAAGTGGTTCTTCTTCGGGGATAGATGCATGGGGTTCAACCAGTGGGCACTGCTCAATGATTACCCACGTGGCACAACACATCCACTTGACCAGGCGCATGCGGATGCTGTACAATTGATGTTACCAACATTCAACAAACTGATAGGAGAGAAACAATGATAAGATGGATGAAACGTCTCTGGAACAAGATCAGAGAAGAGATCCGGTACAGGAAGAGACTGAAAGAATTAAAGAAGAAGGATCCTTTCATTTACAAATA
>Ga0181592_10004523_pt1 | contig 11503 bp, 13 predicted proteins | sample 071ome_20_FD_133755 | JGI IMG/M metagenome (GOLD analysis project Ga0181592, IMG submission 133755) | Coastal salt marsh microbial communities from the Groves Creek Marsh, Skidaway Island, Georgia - 071412BT metaG (megahit assembly) | ecosystem: Environmental > Aquatic > Marine > Intertidal...
AGTTGAATAGGTTTGCTGAAAAGCTACGAGATACCGCACAGCAAATGGAAGACAGTGTTCTCGTTGAGGATCTATTTGATAAGACTACACACTGATGTATTTGTTTGGCCCTGATATTAGCCATAGAGACTTCGATCATAACGATAATATCGGTAGAATTGGGGAACTCCTTACGAGCTATTACCTTGAAATATATAAGGTTAGCTGTGAGGCTGTGAGAAGGCAGGGCTGTGATCTCTGGTGCGAAACCAGAGAGCTTGGGATGCTTAAGTGTGAAGTGAAGTCTACCACAAAGGCGCAACATACTAAGTCTTCGGATAAAACTAGATATAACTTCTTTACAAGCCCATATCAAAAGGAACGATCTGATTTTCATGCTTTTGTGGCATTAGATTTAGGGTTGGTTTTATTTTATCCCTCCTGTGAATTACCCACTGGTAGAACTAAAAATATAGGCCCATCAAAATTTACAGAGCCTAACATCAAAGCAAGTCTTGATTATACGTTTAAGGTTTTAGAGGACATAAAAAAAGCAGCCTAATTAAAGGCTGCTCTTAATCTCTCCAAAACTAATATAGGTCGAGACACAATCGCTCTAAAGCAAGGGATATATATATATATTACCTCCCGACCTACAAGATCGATTATATCATACTTTCCTACCTTTGTAAATACCTTTGTTCTTGACTTTGTAGTGCTAACATGAGATAATAAAGATATCCCCATGATAAACTTGGTATACATCCGCGCCGCTATCGAGGCCAACACAGGTATTCGTTTAACCCTAGAGAAGACAAGGCAGTATCTGTTGGAGGAAGGTCTTATCACTGAAAAGCAAGCTTCTGAAGAGGCTGAGATCTTTACTGGTTACCATGATTTCTATTGGCAAGACGTGCCTATGGCGGAAGTTGAAACAGAGTTAGATGATCAGGCAGGATTGCCCGATCATTTTATTTTCGGATCCTAGGAGAATAGAATGGCGCACAAAGGAAAACCATGCGGAGCTGATGTTAAGCCAGCTCAAAAGCGTACACCCAAGATGTATGGTGGCGGAATGGCTATGAAGAAAGCTAAGCCTAAGATGGGCTACGGCGGAATGGCTCACAAAGGTAAGAAAAAATAATGTGGATAGGTCTCATCCTTATTTGTGCATCTCCAGTAGATGCACGAACCTGTGATGTGATGGTAAGGACTTCTAATTCTTTTCCAACGCTAAAATCTTGTACGGAGCAGGTAAGGAAAGATTTGGAAGGGATGGGGCTACAGAACATCTACACTCGTTTCAAATGCTTCGAAATGCAGGAGAGGTCTACATAACAACATAATCTAGGGGGACGATTATGTTAGCAGAATTAGCCGCATTCAATGCGGGATTTGCCGTTGTAAAACAAACAATAATGAACGGCAAAGACATTACAACTGCTCTAGGTTCTATTGCCAGTATGATTGGTGCAGAAGAAGACCTAAGAGCACGGGGAAACCGGAAAAAGAATAACATTTGGACAAAAGTGGCGGGTAAAAGCGCCGACGATTTTTCAGAATTTGTATCGTTAAATGAGATTAAAAACCAAAGAAAAGAGCTGGAGTCTATGGTCCGGTTGTATGCGAGCTTTAGTTGGGATGACTTTGTTGCCTACGAAGCAAAAATGCGGAAGCAGAGGAAGCAGGAAGCCGAGGAACGTGAACGACAAATTGCGCGGTTGGTGGGGTTTGCACAGTGGACTATAGCTGGTCTCTTGGTCTTTGGCAGTGCTTTGGGATCATTGTATTGGGCGTATATGAATTATGGGTAATATGCCATTTGATATACATGAAAATGCTATATTCGGTAATCCGCTTAGTCCACACTTTTCATATAATGAGCAGCCCCTACGCGATAAACTGGACAATCGTCGTGTGGCCCCGCTCTCTAACAACAACCCCGCACAAGACTATTCGCAAAGTAGAATGAGGCAATCCTACGAACAAATCCAGCGCTGGGCAGCAGAGGAAAGTTACAATCGTATGGGGGAGCGGATGCGGATGGATAAAGAAGCACAGCTGGTCGATATCTATGTCTAAGGTCGATAAATCTAAGATGGCTTGTAATAAGCCTCGCCGCACAAGCGGAGGATCTAAGAAGTTTGTTGTAAAGGCGTGTGAGGGCGGGAAAGAAAAGATTGTTCGCTTTGGCGATCCGAATATGAAAATTCGAAAGAGCAATCCCAAAGCTCGTAAATCATTCCGCGCCAGACATAAGTGTGACAGTAAGCCTTCTAAACTTACCGCTCGTTATTGGTCGTGTCGAAATTGGTAGTGATACGAAGGCGGCGGTATTATTACGTATATTCCGAGACGGCTCTAGTTTTAGTGACGCGCTGCTATTCCATAGTAAAGGATTTTGTGCATGGCAAAGAATAGTCTGGTCGGAAACATCAACAAACGTAAAAAATCTGGGACTTCGCGGTCAAAGAAGAACTCAACGATCAGTCCCAAAGCATACAAGGATATGCAAAAGGGCTGGCCTAAAAAGAAAAAATAGGGAGCCTTAAATGTCAGACGATCGTCTCCATAGAATTGAGGAAAAAGTGGACAAACTTGCGGATGCAGTAGTTGAAATGGCTCGTATGGAAGAGCGTTTGGTCACTGTCTTCAAGAGAATGGACGATATGGGCGGTATGTTGAAGAAAATGGATGATCGTCTAGATGAAATGGAAAGACAGGCGATTGTTAGAGGCCAGAAAATAGCTTTTGCGGAACGAATTTTCTGGATGTTCGCAACTGGGGCTGTTGGCCTCGCATTTGTGTTTTTAAAATGACGAAAAAAAAGCTTAATGAACGGCAAGAAGCCCTAATCTCCGCTCTAGTTGGTGAAGCTAACGGAGATCTACGTTTAGCAATGAATATAGCAGGTTATTCTAAGAATACCTCTATAAAAGAGGCTATTACGCCCATAAAAGAAGAGGTTATCGAGGCTGCACAGCTTATGGTAGCCATGAATGCCCCAAGAGCAGCTGCTGGTTTGACCAGTGTTATAACGGATCCTAGTGCATTAGGTGCTCGAAACATCGTATCAGCTGCCCGTGAGATACTAGATAGAAGCGGTGTTATTAAGTCAGAGCAGATTGAGGTCAAAGGACCAGAAAATGCTGTGTTTATCTTACCACCCAAACAAGAGTCTTAATGGACGAAAAAGATTTTCCGGAAAAGCGTCGAGCAAATAAGAATATTCGCATAGCTTACGGTTACAAACCTTCAGCCGACGATCCATGCATACTAATACCAGATGAAGAAATGGTGCCTTTTATCATAAAGGCGTTAGATCACATCGATGGGGGCGGATCTCTTAGAGAAACCGCTGCATGGCTTACCAACCAAACGGGTAAGTCCATAAGCCATCAAGGAATTAACAAGATTTGGAAAGAGCGCCGTGGAGCAGATCCTGCAAATGAGCGTGAAAAGAAACAGAGAAAAGAGCGCAGAGCCAGAGCGCCTAAGACCGGACCAGAGAAGGCTAAAGCTAGGATAAAACGCAAAGTTTCTGATGCGAAGCGCGTCCTAGTTATGCAGAAAAAAAAACTGGACCGATGGGAAGACAGGACTACTGGCCCAGAAGAGCATAAGCAACATACTATAACTGATACTCTAGATTTTGAGGCAGTACCTCAAGAACAAGAGATCATCTTCACACCGAATAAAGGCCCACAAACAGAATTCCTAGCAGCCAATGAAAGACAAGTGCTTTATGGCGGCTCAGCTGGCGGAGGAAAAACGTACAGTCTGATTGTGGATCCTATGAGGTACTTTCATAACCCTAACTTTAACGGGCTAATCTTGCGTCGAACAACAGACGAATTGCGTGAGATTATATGGAAGACACAGGAGTTATACCCGAAGGCTTTCAAAGGTGCCAAATGGCAGGAAAAGAAAAGTCAGTGGGTATTCCCAAGTGGAGCACGTATGTGGCTCACGTATCTGGAGCGCGATGAGGATGTACTCAGATACCAAGGGCAAGCGTTTAGTTACATAGCCTTTGACGAACTGACCCAGCATCCTACCCCCTTCGCTTGGGAATATTTATCTTCACGTCTTCGGACGACTGATCCAGACCTTCCCATCTTTATGCGAGCTACTTCAAATCCGGGTGGACCGGGGCATGGATGGGTTAAACGCGCCTTTGTAGACCCAGCGCCGCCGAATACGGCGTTTGTTGCAAGAGATGCTGAGACAGGTGATGAGTTAAGGTATCCTGATAGCCATCCTACAAAAGCTGGTGAGCCGCTATACTACCGTAAATTTATTCCTGCCAGCCTCTACGACAATCCTTATCTCGCTAATGATGGTGCTTATGAAGCTAACCTCCTAGCTCTACCGGAAATGCACCGTAGGCAACTTCTGGATGGTGATTGGGCGGTTGCTACAGGAGCTGCTTTCCAAGAGTTTAGAACCAGAACGCATGTTGTAGAGCCGTTTGAAATACCAGATACTTGGCGCAGGTTCAGAAGTTGTGATTATGGCTATGCTTCACACTCAGCTGTACACTGGTACGCGATAGACCCCGCATTTGAAACGCTCTACGTGTACAGAGAATTGTATGTCAGTAAGCACACAGGCAGAGATTTAGCAAAAGCTATATTGAGTGCCGAGCAAGGTGATAAGATTTCGTATGGAGTTTTGGACTCATCCTGCTGGCATAATCGTGGACAAGTCGGCCCATCTATAGCTGAAGAGATGATTTCAGAGGGTTGTAGATGGAGACCTTCAGACAGGTCTGCTGGAGCTAGGGTAGCAGGTAAAAATAGGCTGCATGAGCTTCTTAAAGTAGATGAAGACGTAGAACTTCCCGGTATTCTTTTCTTTAACACCTGTAGGCAAATTATAGCGGATCTACCCGTTATACCGTCTGATCCTAAAGGGTCTGATGATATTGATCCTAGATATGCCTCAGACCATGCCTACGACAGTATTAGATATGGAATAATGTCGAGACCAAGAGGCCTTAGTCCTTTCGATTTAGGTCAAGGCGTACCTCAAAATAAATGGCAACCTGCCGATAGCGTATTTGGATACTAAGCATGTCACTAATGGAACAGCCTCAAAATATCCCTTCTGACGATATCATTAATGAGGATAACGTCATTTCTCTTGATGAAGACGGGGATGTTGAACAGGAGCAAAGCGAGTACAGCGGAGTAGTTGGGTTCGTTGATTCTGCATTCCGTAAATCAAAAGATGCCAGACTATCGGACGAGACACGATGGCTTGAGGGATACCGTAACTATCGAGGTCTATATAGTTCAGATGTTCAATTTACTGACACTGAAAAGTCTCGCGCCTTTATCAAAATTACAAAGACAAAGGTGCTAGCGGCGTATAGCCAGATTATTGATGTATTATTTGCAGGGTCTAAGTTTCCTATCGGCGTACAGGCGCGTAAGTTTCCTAACAATGTGGCAGGAAAAGTACATTATGATCCAAATGCCCTAACTACTGAAAAAGTTAAGGAAAAGACGCAAATTGATTATCAAGTTCCAAGATCAATTAAGCGTCCAGACATTGCTAAAGAACTTGGTGTCTTTAAAGATCAATTACAGCCTATTGAAGATAGTTTAGAGCTTGGTGCAGGTAGAAATATAGGTTCTATCACCTTTGAGCCAGCTAAACAGGCCGCTCAAATGATGGAAAAGAAGATGCACGATCAATTAGATGAGTGTTCTGCATCTAAGCATCTACGGTCTGTATCTTTTGAAATGGCATTGTTTGGAACGGGTATATTAAAGGGTCCATTTGCATTTGATAAGGAATATCCTCGCTGGAATGAGGATGGAGAGTATGATCCGCTATTTAACACAATTCCTAAAGTAGAATATTGCTCTATTTGGGATTTTTACCCTGATCCAGACGCTCGTAATATGGAAGAAGCTGAATATGTCATTCACAGACATAGATTAAACAAATCTCAGCTTCGGCAACTGAAAAATAGACCTCACTTTAGAGAAGAGAGCATTGAAATAGCTCTTTCTATGGGGGCTTCATATCAACGAGAATATTGGGAAGACGCTTTAGAGGACTCTGCCAACTCCTATGATGTTAATAGATACGAAGTTTTGGAATATTGGGGAATTATCGACGCTGATGTCGCAGAAGATGCCGATTTGGATATTCCCAAAGAGCTTGAAGATCGTGATCAAATACAGGTAAATGTTTGGGTATGTAATGGTCAGATTATTAGGCTTGTTCTGAACCCATTCACCCCAAGTCGCATCCCCTATGCAGCTGTTCCTTACGAGTCCAACCCGTATAGCTTTTTTGGTATCGGTGTAGCCGAAAATATGTCGGACACTCAGCTGCTTATGAACGGCTTCTATCGGATGAGCGTAGACAACGCTGCATTGAGTGGAAATCTACTTATAGAGGTAGATGAAACCAACCTTGTTCCGGGGCAAGATATGAGCATATACCCCGGAAAAGTATTCCGTAGACAAGCTGGTGCACCGGGGCAAGCTATCTTCGGAACTAAGTTCCCGAATGTATCTCAAGAGCTTATGATGATGTTCGACAAGTCTCGTCAATTAGCTGATGAGGCTACAGGCATTCCAAGTTATTCTCATGGTACGACAGGGATTATGGGCGTTGGTAGAACTGCTAGCGGAATGTCGATGCTTATGGGCGCTGCTCAGCAAGCTATTAAGACTGTGGTAAAGAACATCGATGACTATCTCCTAGCTCCTCTAGGCCGCTCTCTGTTTGCGTTTAATATGCAATTCAATTTTGATCCACAGTTTATAGGCGACCTTGAAGTTATCTCTAAAGGTACAGAAAGCCTGATGAGAAACGAGGTACGGTCGCAGAGACTATTGCAGTTTATGCAGATGACACAAAACCCTGCAATGGCACCCTTTATAAAGTACGATTATGTTTTGCGCGAGCTTGCCGCAAGCATGGATCTGGATGAAGACGGTATCATAAACGATCCAAGGGAAGCCATTATTCAAGCAAAAATGATGGCAGATATTCAAAGTCAAATGCCGCCACCTCCCCCAGACGCACAGCAACCACAAGGTGGTCCTCCAAGTCCTAACGATCCAACACAAACTGGTGGCGGAAACATAGCCCCCGGAGCTGCTCCAGAACCCGATGCTGCTGGATTTACCGGAGCCGGAGGTGGTGCAAATGGTGGTAATGTGCCACCGCCTCAACAGCAAGGAGCGCCTGTACAGTAATGGATAGGCAATTTTACAGGAGTATTCTTCTCCTAGTTAATCAAAAAGACTCCTACGAGATGCTCCAATCATATGTGGATAAGAGAATAGAGATCTCAAGGATCCAATTAGAAACCTGCATGGACGAGCATAAAATACGAATGCTTCAAGGTCAGATAGCCGAGCTTAAGAGGTTCCGTACTCTTAGAGATGAGGTTGTTAAAGGGGCGGAATAATGGGTGTACTTGATTTCATATTTGGTACGAGTGACGAAGATGATTTAGAGGCTACTCAGCCTGAGATTGCTCCCACCCTATATCCCCAGACACAGGCTGAATTAGACGCCACACTTAAGTCTATGCGTGGCAATTTACCTACAAGGGCAATGGGAGCTAAACTACACCCTACGTGGAAAGATGAATTAGGTAACCCCATGATCGTAGATATGTGGGGTAATCCAATATATCTAGAAATGGATCCTGATTATGACCCCAATAAGAAGGGTATTATACCAGAGTTTCTAGATGCTCCGGTAGAAAAACTGCAAGAAGCGTATGAAGGCACTAAAGACGTTGTAAATGCGTTTAGAACAGAGCCATTAGAAACTACTGCTGCAATGGTCTCTGGCATAAACCAAGAGCTTGAAAGGATGTTCCGAGGAGAGGGTACCGGAGCGGAATTGATTAGCGCGGTTGCAGGAATGCCTCTAGCTGCAAAGGGACTTAAAGCCGCAAACCTTATTAAGATAGAGGACGGTGATGGCGCTATAGCTGGGATGTTTTATCCCGCAAGAGTTACAGCTGATGGTAGGAATAGAATTAAGAAGGCTGAGGAGCTTCAAAATCAAGGAGCTGATAGAGACGAAATCTGGAAACAGACAGGCCTATGGCAAATTGCAAGCTCAGATAAACGCACTAGTAGCGAGTGGCTTGCTGAAATTGATGATAGTCAGTCAGAGATCTTCTTAACTCAGGGCAAAAACAGCGCCACAAAAGGCCCAGTTACCAAGACTATTACGTTTGATGAGTTAATACGCAGTGGCGGCATAAATCCGTCAGATGCTCAGTACTTTAAGCAACGGGCGATGCTTGAAATGCTCGCTATACGGAAGCAGATTGATAACGGTGATATAACTGCTGAAGAGGGTTTGCGGCAAGCTAATGAAATACAGGCAGAGCTTAATAAACAACTAAACGATAAAGGAACTACAGAGACTGTCACGAAAACTAAGACAGTCACGGTTCCAAACCAAGTTAGTAAAAAGCTAATAACAGGCGGTGCAGGATCTGCTACTCTAGATGAAGTCTTAAACCATGAAGAGCTTTTTCAGTTATTACGGGATGAAGACGCAATTAGGCCAGCGGGCGTTGTCGCAAAGCTGCCTACAGCAGAAGCAGGGGCAAGAGCAGCGTCTACAGCAGGTGATGGCGGTACTTTAGGTGTATACAGAAGCGGAAATAATGTTCTGACCGGAGCGAGCGGCAAATCCCGTATTAGCTCCTATAAAAACGCGGGTATTACAGGCAAGGGCTGGAAGAATTTAGCCAAAGACAATGCCGATCGCAATGAGAGAGATAAGGAAATCCTTCGCCTACATGATGAGGGTAGGATATCTACTAGGCAAGCTGCTGGAGATCTTATTTGGTCTACAATGCTACATGAAACACAGCATTTCTTAGATGATTATTTTAAGAGCGAAACAGGAAGGGGCAATAACCCAACTGAAGCAAAAGCTAAGATGAAAAAGATTACGGATAAGTATGATAGTCAGCTAGCTAAGCAAGAAAAGGACTATAGCTTGAAGACACTTATGCTTATCGAAGGCATATCTAAAACTGGTGCATCCTCAAGAAAATCATTTGACCCCTTTGTATATGGAAAAGAAACCCAGAACATATTTGATGATTTAAGTGATGATGGGAAAGCCGAGTTTTATGACTCACTTTTAGATGTCATAGGCATCAAAGAAAAGCCACGGGTGCAACAGGTTCTTTTATATATTGGCGGTAAGTACAATACCCTTAGTCAGAATGTGATTGATGAGCAGATTGCATACGAACTGCAAAGAGCCTTTGGCCCCAAAGATGGCACTGCCGAATTTATGAAAGACCAAATTTATAGAAGACTAAACAGTGAAATAGATAATCCAGAGAATTTACCAGAAGTTAATGAAGCTTACAAAAAGTACGCAGAATACCTCGATAAAAAACAAGCTGAAACTGCGCCCATAAAACTTACGAAGCATAAAGACGGTGAACCAACAGCTTTCGAAAATCTGATGAATGCCAAGCTTTTGTACGATGAGCTAAAAGACAGTGATCCTGAGTTGGCGAGATCTGGGTTTAACCAAACTGTACTAGAAAATATAGATGGCCCATTAACAGAAGACGAATTGACGAATGTATCAGCTGGGCTGCTGAATAACTTTGCAAAACCTGTTGTGCAAAACGCTTTAGACACCTTTAACGCCATTAAGTACGATAGAGATATACAGCTTGCAAAGGTAATTAAAGAGGCCAACGGTACTTGGTACGATCTCTATTGGTATGAGCAGGGTGAGTTAAAATCAGCATTAACACAAGCCCGCCGCGCAATGTCTCCAGAAGCTAGGGCAGAAATACCTCCTTACAAGATGCTTAATCAAATGGGCAGTGACCGTGCGGGAGGAGTCACCAGAGAAGACCTAACTTATAATCGTAGATTGTCAGACTGAGTAGATATCGTGGATCCATTAACACATCATCACTATTACAATATCGCTAATGGTTTCGGGGTAGAAGATCCAGATACCGGAAACCTGCAAACCGTCAGATCCATAATAGTGAATATAGACGGTAAAGAAACATTAATTCCAACAGTCTGGGACGGGGAGATCGTCAGTGATCAAGAAGCTATTGATAATGCTATTGCGACAGGCCTTGAGTGGCCTACTGATGAACCAAATCCGGAAGGTCGGGCAAGGTTGCAAGCCCTTGATGCAGAAATCCATGAAGAATTTACGGACGAAACTACACCGGAAGCCGCCTTCGCACTCCTAGAGGCCTCAGCGTACACGTCTCAGTTTAATCAAGAAGACGAGGATGATGGCATCACTCTATACGAGACCTTCGCGCCTCTAGGTAAAGCTGTACTTGCTGGCGGTCAGTTACTTGGAAAGAAAATGGGTTTTGCGCTGGGAGGTTTAGCAGAATCTCGCAAGGGCATCACAACAGAAGCAGGATTAGACATGGCTAATAAGAGATTTCAGAGAGACGACAAGAAAGCTGACATAGATGGCGATGGAAAGTTAAACTCCTATGAAAAAGCAAGGGGAGATGCGGTTCAAAAGGCTATGGCTAACGACGAAATCCCTGAGATGTCTTGTGGAGGTCTTATGGTAGATCCCATATCTGGAAATGAGATACCAATCGGATCTAGTGCTAAAAATGTCCGTGATGATATCGATATTAAGATATCAGAAGGCGAATACGTTTTACCAGCCAACGTAGTTAAATGGCTAGGTCTTAAGGGTATTATGGATCTTCAAGCAGAGGCTGAAATGGGCCTTATGACGATGGAGATGAATGGTCTCATTCAATACACTGATGATGAGGGTGAAGAAGCAGAAATTTGCCCTGAGTGTGATGGTGAAGGATGTGATCATTGTGACGGTAAGGGTTATCACGATGTCGAGGAAGAGGAATCCGATAGCGAAAGCTCTGAGGACACCGAAGTACAGGCCGAGAGTGATCCCAAACAAGAAGAAAAAGACGTCATTGAAACACCCCAAGGCAACGAAATTGAGGTGGTTGGATACGACATAGAAGAGCGGAATATGGCTACCGACATGCCAGAGGAGGATGATGAAGATTATTATCCTACTCAAAGTCGGGAACTCACTATGATGAAATCAAAGCCTTTGAAATTCATCATTTAGCAAACTGGGCTACCCTTAAACGGCCCCCAATCAAGAGCACAACATGGCAAAATATCGAGGAGCACATCTAGCTAGCCTAGATGAGCAAGAAAAAGAAGTACGTGGTGAACTTAATCAATTAGCTCAACAAGTACAGGATAACACTCCAGTGGAGGATCCAGAAGAAGAGACCTTTCGTAAGCGGTACGGTGATTTACGCACACATATGAACAATATGATGCAGCAGAAATCTTTAGAGATTGAAGCCTTAAGACGCCAACTAGATGACGCTTCAAAGGCGCAGATTAAATTTCCCAAAACGGACGAAGAAATTGAAGCGTGGAGTAAAAAGTACCCAGACGTAGCACAAATCGTTGATACCATAGCACAGAAACGCGCTAATGAAGCGATGATCGCCCTAGATGAG
>Ga0181592_10004538_pt1 | contig 11483 bp, 5 predicted proteins | sample 071ome_20_FD_133755 | JGI IMG/M metagenome (GOLD analysis project Ga0181592, IMG submission 133755) | Coastal salt marsh microbial communities from the Groves Creek Marsh, Skidaway Island, Georgia - 071412BT metaG (megahit assembly) | ecosystem: Environmental > Aquatic > Marine > Intertidal zone...
CAAACAGGACACGGTCTACAGGGAGGCGCAGGTTTCACCCATAGTGGGCAGGGACGAACCACTGGACCCCAACAGCATCGACCAGACCTGGGCTCCGACCATATCAAACATATCGGTGATGTTGACACCGATCTACTCGAGGGAATCGATCAAGAACTTCTCTCTGACAGAGTTCGCACAGGGTAAACTTAACGGCAAAGGCACAGACCAGATAGGATTCATCTAATGGCCAAGTACTCAGCAACATCGCCCTATTACGCCACTCCACAGAACAAGATCAATCTAGAGACTTTCGTGCCTAGGCCCATAACGGCAGAAGATGACGACCAGAGTTACACCATAGAGAGGACCTACGCATATCGTCCAGACCTGTTGGCCTATGACCTGTACGGCACACCGAGGCTGTGGTGGGTGTTCGCACAGAGAAACCCAGATCAGATAGAGGACCCCATATACGACTTCAGGCCCGGAGTGACCATACAGTTGCCCAAGGCCACGAACGTCAACAACGACCTGGGGATATAGACCATGTCACTGTCCAATAGAGAGGCCGGGTACCTAAAATCCAAACAGCATTTCGAGTACGAGAATCCACTGCACGACTTCGCCTCCTACAACACGCTTTTCACCCTGTCCGGACTCACGGAGAACGAGATCCGTAACCCGGAACAGTACATCAAGAACCCGGTACATGACATCATAGCACGTAGCTCAGGCATCGGCGACGCCTTCACCGGCAGGATCACGGATGCCGCGGCATTCAGCGCGAACCGGGCAACGACCCTGGAGTCTCAAGGGATAACAGGAGTGCGTGCCGATCGTATAATACAGAAAGAGGAATACCAAGTCAAAAATGATCTATACCAACAGAGCGTGAGCATACTGAGGCGCAATCACGACGTGTTCATAGAGGACGTCAACATGCTCAGCACCATAGGTCCCAACAATGATCGCAACCTGGCCAACTTCACCAAGATGACCTTCAAGGTGCATGAACCCTACAGCATCACGCTGATAGAGAAGATCAGGGCGGCCACCTTTGTGAATGGTTACCTGGACTACCAGGACGCGCCACTGTTGCTGACGATCGAGTTCAAGGGGTTCGACGAGAACGGTCGACCGGTCAAGCCCAAGCAGAACCTCACACGCAAGATACCCATACTGATAGTGAGGGTGGACTTCGACGTGAACCAGGGAGGCGCCATGTACGAGATCACGGCGGTGCCCTACGGTGACACGGCACACGATGACAGATTCAAGGTGGCCCGCACAGCCATACCCGTGAACATCAACTATTGGACCTCATGGGTCAGATTGGTGCAGACTGCACTCAACAAGATGATGCAGGACGAGATAGCGGAAGAGGCGAGGCAGTACCCAGACACCTACAGGTTCGAGATAGAGGACGGCCTGCTGGGGCAGGCCCGACAGGCCTTCACCAAGGCCAGCACCCAGAACGACGCGGATCCCAGCGGATACGAGTACGAGATAAAAATTCCGGAAGACCAACAGTTGGCGGATGACATTGCCTACAGGCAGGCCACGGAGACGTCACAGACACTGCCAAAGGGCACCAGCCTACTGAAGGCCATGGAGGACTGGATTAGGGCACAACCGGGATTCATGGAACTCAGCGAGGATTTCTGGAGGGCCTACCTCACGATGGCGGGGGTGAACCTCGACGAGGACGAGAAGGCGAGGACGAGACAGATCAGGAATCTGCTCACGACCAAGGAGAAAGAGGGCGAACTGTCCAAACTGTTGCTGGACAACCAGTACCTGCCATGGTTCAAGATCAAGACCAGCATCTACACGGACACCAGCCGACTGGACAAGATAACCAAGATGCACCCCAAGGAGATCGTGTACAAGGCAGTTTCCAACAAAGTTCATGTGTTGAAGTTCCTGGCGTCGGGAATGAGCCTGGGCCGCACCAACTGGACCAAATTGGTCAGGAAGAACTACGACTACATGTACACAGGTGACAACGTGGACGTGCAGGGCCTGAGGATCAATTACAAGAGTGCCTACTACATGAGGAACGTGAGGCGCACAGAGGAGACCCCGAACGACAAGGGTTTCCTTAAGGTGATACCACAGAATTTCAAAAAGTTGTTTGGCGAGGAGGACTACCCGGAGCCCATGTTGCCGCTGAGGTCATACCCCAGCACACTCAAGGGCCGTAGCACCGCCAACCCAGACAGCCCGTTGGCGTTCAAGCAACAGGAGTTCTATGACTACCTGACCAACCCGGAGGCCGACATGATGCGCGTCGAACTGGACATACTGGGAGATCCACACTACATCTGCCAGGACATGTACACCACACTCAAGAGGTTGAATGACAGTAACACGTCACTGGTGGTGGGTAGAGTGGACGAGGACTTCGACAACCAGGGATCGGACAGTTTCAACGGTGACAGGTACACGCCACTCATAAACATAAGGTACAGATTACCAGCGGACGTGGACGAACGCAAGGGCACCATGTTCTCGGCCCAGATGTCCACCCAGGAGGACAACCTGTTCTTCAACGGGGTCTACCAGGTGGTCAAGGTGGAGTCGAGGTTCGACCAGGGACAGTTCCTGCAGACCCTTACCTGTGTGCGCATGAACAACCAGCAGGGTGCGGGATTGGCACCGACCATAACCACGACCGCGTTCGACAACAAGTACGTGAACAAGGTAAAGAAGACCATAGCGCAAACAGAAGGTACGCTGGCCGGCAAAGCGGACCTGCCAGATATCAGCGGAGAAGCGTCACTGGACAATTTCGAATAGGATAAATTAAAGTATGTCAATGTACAAAGATCAGAGGGGATTCACAGATTCGTTGAACAACCAGAAGTACTTCGACCAGAAGTACCTAGACAAGGACCCCGGACCATTCATTGCAACTGTCAAGTTCCCCAACGACCCCACCAGGATGGGCAGGTTGGGTGTGAATATACCAGCGCTGACGGGCACCACGGACCCATCACCGGAGCAGATCATATGGTGCCAGTACCTATCACCCTTCTATGGTGTCAAGCCACTGCAGAGCGTTAGCAAGACGGACCCATACACCTACACAGCCAGCCAGACCAGTTACGGAATGTGGGCGGTGCCACCGGACGTGGACACCACGGTCCTGGTCATATTCGCGAAGGGTCAACAGGACAGGTACAACGCCTTCTGGATGGGGTGTGTGCAGGAGCCCTACACCAACGCACAGATACCCGGACACGCGGCAAGCCCAGACACGGCCATGCCCAGCAACGGCGGAGACTCCGGCGAGAGCAAACAGGACACATACGGCACGGACATCCTGCCCACCGGAGAGAAGAACAGGGGTATAGAAGCGGACACGCTGGACCAACAGAAGTTCCCGATCAATGACAGACTGGCGGCACAGCTCATGGCACAGGGACTGATCGCGGACAGGTACAGGGGGACCACTACTAGTAGCGCCCGCAGGGAATCTCCCAGCGCGGTGTTCGGCATCAGCACGCCAGGCAGGATAAAACCAGATTCAAAAAAACCCAACATAGGTTTGAACAACTCACCGGTGAGCGTGGATCGTGATCACGGACACAGTTTCGTCATGGACGATGGCGCTAGGGACGGCACGAACCAACTCACAAGACTGAGGACCGCTTCGGGACACCAACTGCTGATGCATGACACCGAGGGAGTAATATACATCGCCAATGGTTCTGGAAACGCCTACATAGAGATGAACAGTGAAGGCAGGATTGACGTTTACTCGGGCGTGGGCGGAATCAACATGCGTACCGAGGGAGACTTCAACCTGCACTCGGACGCCAACATCAACATGCACGCCGCCGGCCAGGTCAGGATGAGCTCTGGTAACGAGATGGTGCAGAGCGCGGGCACGTACATGCTGAACCTGGGGGACAAGGGCATATTCAACAGTTCGCAAAAGGGCAGTATAAGAGATTATTCAAAAGATGGTATAACTTCCTACACGGATGGGGTACAGTTGCACGGTGCCTTGGGTGCCATACACCTCGCGGGTCAGCAGGTGCATTTCAATTCAACTTCGGCCAGCGACACCTGGGGACCAAAGTGGTTGGACACTGACGCCGCTGGGATGACGCCAAGACAGGAGGGCGACGTGGAGTTGGCCAAGAAAGGCATAGAGCCACTGAGATCATTCACCAGGCAGACAGAGACCACGGTGCATAGGTTCGTCACACACGAGCCCATGCCGAGGTTCCGGGGATTCACTTCGGAGGGCGCACTGCCCACGGGGGGAGCGGACAACAAGAAACAGTGGTACAGGCTTTCGAGCACACCAGGCACAGTGGAGTGGATGGAACAGCAAAACAGGTTATCGCCAAAACTGCCCATAAGAAAAGCACAGGCACAGGCAGATGCGGAGAGAATACTAAGAGACTTAATGGGCACGTCAACCGATCCGGCCAAGGCCAGAGAGATACTAAAACAGACCTTCGAAACCTATGACACGGATTTCAACATAGCGAACCTGGTCAAGGGCAAGTGGGACATCAAGGACAGCATCAGCAACCAGTTCAAGGGCTTCGACGTGTCTGACTCCGTGGCAGATGTGCTCAACAACCAGACCAAGAAACTGGCGGACCAGGTCATCGACACAGTGACCGGATCCAAGGTGGCGGAGATGTTCAAGGACAACGTGTTCGTGAACCAGGCGGGGGAACTGTTCGCCCTGGGTGACACCAGCAAGATACTGTCGGGAGACATCAAGGGCTTCGCCACAGACGTGGGGAGCAACGTGGTGCAGAGCGTGGCGGACAAGGCGTTCAACGCACTCAAGACCGGCAACCTCAGCAAGAAGGCCATAGGCGTGGACAAGTTCGGCAACACCATATATGAACGATCGGGACTGCCCACCAGCATCGGCGGCTTTGACCTATCCGGGATCACGGGCACGATCAACATAGGCAACATAGCATCTATAGGTGACCTCAAGGCCACAACCAACGTGTTCAAGAACGTGGTGGCCGGACAGGTGACCTCCTCGATACAACAGACGGCGATCACGGCGGTAGCGTCACAGGCCAAGGGATTCCTCCAAGGACTGGCCGGCAACACTGCCAGGGAACTGGGTGCACAGGGCATCAAGGCCGGTGTGTTCACTAACCTGGGCGCCAAGATAGGGAGCATGTCATTGCCAGCATTCCTGGGAGGAGGATCCGTCGGTAGTGTGGTCAGTGCCATCGGCAGTTTCTTCAGTGATGAGAGACTGAAGGAGGATATACGATTTGTTGGTAGATCACCTTCAGGAATCAACATCTACGAGTTTAAATACAAGCACACGTCGGGCACGTGGCAGGGTGTGATGGCACAGGAGGTGCCATGGGCCAGGACCATGACCAGTACGGGATTCTACATGGTTGACTACAGCAAGGTCGACGTGGAATTCAGGAGATTGAACTGATGGCAGAAAATGACAACATAAATCTTACAAACAAGACGGTGACCTTCAAGGGTTTCAGTAGCCGCGCGGACAAGCAGAACTTCAAACTGTATGACTTCGAGGTGGCCAAGCAGGACCTGATCAACAGGTTATCAGTGCGCAAGGGAGAACGTGTTGAGAACCCCGAGTTCGGCACTATCATATATGATGCCATCTTTGAGCCATTCACGGAATCACTAAAGGACGCCATAGTAGAAGATATAACACAAAATCTCAATGCTGATCCCAGGATAAGCACACAGGAGATACTGGTATCAGAGGCGGACAAGGGCATAGCCATACAGGCCACTATAACATATGTGCCGCTGAACATCACAGAGAAACTAAGGTTCAACTTCGACGAGAACTCTCTTCTGCGTCTATCTTAATATACGCACATTTCCTCGCATATAAATACCGTTGTATATACAATGGCCACAACAGATAGACAGAACAGATTACTAGTAGCCGAGGATTGGCGTAAGATCTACCAGGCTTTCCAACAGGCAGACTTCAAAAGTTACGACTTCGAGACACTGAGAAGGACCATGGTGGCCTACCTCAGGGAGAACTACCCAGATGATTTCAACGACTTCGTCGAGAGTTCCGAATATGTCGCCCTAATAGATCTCATAGCCTACATCGCACAGGCTTTATCATTCAGGGTGGATCTCAACGCAAGGGAGAACTTCCTAGAGACAGCCGAGAGGAGGAACTCGATCCTTAGGTTGGCCAGGCTGATCAACTACAACGCCAAACGTAATCAACCAGCGACAGGACTCCTTAAGATAGATTCGATATCTACAACACAGGACATCAGAGATTCGTCAGGTACTAACCTGGCCAACTCCACGATAGTCTGGAATGATTCTGTGAACTCAAACTACAGAGAACAGTTCACGGCCATACTAAATGCGGCCAACCAGACAGGACAACTGTTTGGCAACCCAAGGGAATCATCCGCTATAGGAGGGATCAACACAGAGGTATACACACTGAGTTCCAATCAAGTGGATTTGCCAATTTTCAAGTTTACAAAATCAGTAGGCGGAGTAAGCAGACAGTTTGAAATAGTGTCCAGCACAATAAATGATTCAGATTCGATCTACGAATCATCGCCGATTCCGGGAACAGGATTGACGTACACATACAGATCAGATGGTTCCGGCGACAGTTCCAACAACACAGGATTTTTCTTCCTGTTCAAACAGGGAAATCTGCAGTATGCTGATTTCACAGTAGACACTGCGGTAACCAATTATGTGAGGTCCATAGCGGCATCGAATATCAACGACACAGATGTTTGGTTATACAAACTAGATCAGTTTGGTCAGATTGCAGAGAAATGGACCAAGGTGCCGGCCCTAACCGGTAATAATGTCTTGTATAATTCCTTAGCAAAGGACGAGAGAAACATTTACAATGTTGTCACTAAGAACAATGACTCGGTTGATCTTGTTTTCGGTGATGGAAATTTTTCTAACATACCTTTAGGATCTTTCAGGACATACCACAGGATCAGTGACAACGCCAAATTTACTATACAGCCTGCCGACATGCAGAACGTACAAATATCAGTGCCGTATACGGATGCCAATGGTGCGCAACAGACTTTGACGATAACAATGAGTCTGAAGTCCAGTGTGTACAACGCCTCGTCCACAGAGTCAAACGATTCCATTAGGGAGAAGGCCGCACAGGTGTACTACTCGCAGAACAGGATGATAACAGCAGAGGATTACCAAGTAGTACCACTGTCAGCGTCTCAGGAGATAGTCAAAGTTAGGTCAGTCAACAGATCAGCATCAGGCATATCAAGGGCCAAGGAAATACTGGATCCAACGGGCGCATATTCCAACGTTTCTGTGTTCGCCGAAGATGGCATACTGTACAGGGAAGAATCTGTTCAGCAATTTACATTCAACTTCAACAACAGGAGTGACATACAATCGGTCATAAACAACTCTGTGGAGAACAAATTGAAAGAGGCCTACGCTAGGCAGTTCTATTACTTGAAATATGGCACTAAGGATGTCAGCACACTGACAGCGACATGGAATTCTACAACAACTTCTACAAACACCAACACCGGTTACTTCACTTCAGGCGGTGCGTTGGTCATAGGAGATTTCGCCACTTCCAACATGAAGTTCGCCAAACCCGGTGCACTGGTTAAATTCACTTCCCCAGACACTAGGAAGTTTTTAAACGGAAAACTAGTGACATCGACCACAGACAATTCAGAGGACAGATTATGGGCCAAGATAGGTGCTGTCGTGGGCGACGGAGCCAATTCAGGATTGGGGAATCTAGAATCGGGAGTGGGGCCAGTCACACTGAACAACATCGTTCCACAGGGTTCGGTAGTCAACGCCATTATTGCAAATTTCGCCACATCGTTTTCTGCAACATTAGAAGCGGATCTTATAGATAGGATAGAGGCTTATGAGGATTTTGGTCTGAGATACGATGTTAATTCAGAGACCTGGAAGGTAATAACCGCAACCAATCTCAGTACCAGTTCAGTATTCAACCTCACCAACACTGGTTCTGTAACAGGCACCAACGCGGACGCCAGTTGGTGGTTCAAGTTCACTAATGATGGCAACACATACACGGTGCAGTATAGGAAACTGGATTACATATTTGAATCGGAATCACAGAACAAGTTCCACTATGATGTGGAAGAGAGAATATATGATTACAAGACAGGCAAGAGTGTGAAAGACACAGTCAAAATTTTGAAAACCAACAGCCTTGTTTCAACGGGCAACAGCGTGGGATATCCCATAACCTGGCAGGTGGTGGACACAGTCACCGAGTCAGATGGATTCCAAGACAACAGGAAGGTCAAGGTCGGGTTCTACGACGACGACGACGATGGTGTAGTTGACAATCCAGATATTTTTGACATCATAGTTGAACCTACTTTATCAGAATCCACTAAGTTCGTGTTCTTCGAGAAATACATATCTTATGATACCATAGAGAGGTATAGACCATACGCGGCGACCAATTTCGTGGTCACAGAGAACGAAGCAGACATCAATCTCAACACGTCCACGTACACTGACGGACAGTTGTTCTATTTCTATGATGCCAGTGAGGACGTGATCAAAAAATACAGCTCAACAACCAACACACTGTCAACGACCACAGACTATCTGGCCAGACGTGGCAGGAGTTCGATCAGTTTCCAGTACAAGCATCATGCAGGGCAAGAAACCAGGATTGATCCCAGCGTGTCCAACATCGTTGATGTCTATTTGTTAGAAAGGACATACGACAACCTATATAGGATATGGTTACAGGACGGTGGTTCTAAACCAACACCATCCACGTCAGACCAATTGAGGATCAATTACTCGGGTGTGCTCAATCCCTTGAAATCACTTTCAGACCAGATCGTGTATCATCCGGTCAAGTACAAGATTCTGTTCGGCACCAATGCCGATGAGGAACTACAGGCCACTTTCAAGGTTGTTAAGAATAACAAGACCAATGTGACCGACGCGGTTATAAAGACAAGAGTGATAGCCGCCATAAACGAGTTCTTCGCTTTGGACAACTGGGATTTCGGAGACACCTTCTATTTCACGGAACTAGCCGCTTACATACACAATCAATTGGCGCCAGATCTACTGACGGCAGTGATCGTGCCAAACCAGTCAGGACAGGGTTTTGGGTCTCTGTTCCAGATCGATTCAGCGGCAGACGAGATTTTCATCAGTGGGGCCACCGTTGATGATGTCACAATCATAAGTGCTTTGGGAGCCAACCAATTGGCGGCCTCTGGCACGGTTGTAACATCCACATCAACTGCCACTACCAACACCACCACAGGATCAGCGGTATCAGGCTCTACTACATCAGGATCCGGTTCAACGACCGGCAGTAGTGGGGCGGGATACTAATGGCCGACGATCCAACCAACGCATTAACGAATAATGAGGTAGTCCGACAGGGCACGAACGAGTATCGCAGGACGGTACAGCACCTACCGGCTTTCTACAGGACCGACACCAACCAGCGTTTCCTCGCCAGCACGTTAGACCCATTGGTACAGAAGGGCGAACTGGAGAGGCTGGATGGCTATATCGGAAGACAGGATGCTTACACAAGACAGGTTACAGATAGATATCTAACTGCCACCAGCAGAGATAGGTTCGCATACCAGTTAGAACCCGCGGTGACCTACACTGACAGAGACACGACATCGGTCAACCCAGAGGATCAGGTCAAATTCACTGCAACGTACGACGACTACATCAACCAGATCCGGTACCTTGGAGGAAAGGTCAACAACCATGACAGGCTCAACAAGGAGACCGTTTACAGTTGGAACCCGGCCATAGACTACGACAAATTGGTCAACTACAGGGAGTACTATTGGATACCAGAGGGTCCAGGCTCTATAGAGATAGATTCTGTGGGACCAAGTGCGGTAGTCGAGTACAAGGTCGAAGCATATGCTGATAATTCGGGTTGGGAGTTCCCACACAGGGAGAATGAAAAGAATCCTATAATAACTTTGTACAGGGGTAACACTTACAAGTTTGATATAAATGCAAAAGGTCATCCATTCTGGATAATGACCGAACCCTACAAAAGTAAAGTGGCCCTAGACGGATCAACGTCAACTGTATATTCATCAGGTGTTACAAACAACGGTTCTGACACAGCAACAGTAATTTTCACTGTGCCTTCTTTTGTGGATGAGGATTTGACTCCCAGCACTTTATACTATCAGTGTGGTAACCATGACGGTATGTATGGAATACTACAGATCAAAGAAGCCACGAGCACAACTGCAATAAATCCTCAAGATGATATAATAGGAGTCAAGAACTACAGCCTAAGGACTCTGGACCTGAGCAACGGCATGAAGATAAAATTCACAAACAGTCTGGTATCAACGGCATATCAAAACAAAGAATATTACGTGGAGGGTGTAGGTGACGCCATAACACTTACTGATGTTGATGGTTTGATCACTCCGGCAAGTTATGCAACGGAGACCACCATACTGTACGATTCGGTGGCCTATGACACACGTCCATACGCCCTGGCCTACTACACGCCAGAAACCAAGGACTACATAACCATCAAGAGGGACTCACAAGACCAGAACGCATGGTCCAGGTACAACAGGTGGTTCCACAGGTCCGTGATCGAGGAGACCGCAAGGATAAGTGGGTTCACACCCGTGCTCAACGAGGATGACAGGGCCAAGAGACCCATTATAGAGTTCGACTCGGGACTGGCACTGTACAACCACGGCACGGTGGCCAAGAGATCGGTCACACTGTATGACACAGTGACCACTGACGCGTTCAGCAACGTGGTGGGACAGACGGGTTACATAGTAGATGGATTAGCGTTGGCAAACGGCATGAGGGTCATCTTCGCGTCTGACACAGATCCCATAGTCAAGAACAAGATATACGACGTGAACTTCGTAACAGCGGGCGATTCCACACAGGTCATATCGTTAACAGAGGCCACCGACGGCACTCCATCGGACAAGGATAACGTGTTCATAGAATTTGGTACAATCAATCAAGGCAAGACGTTATACTTTGACGGAGACACAGAGGCATGGAAGGAAGCACAGCAGAAGACTAAAGTTAACCAACAGCCGTTGTTTGGAATGTGGGACAATCAACACACTCCGTTCGACAATGAAATCAAATATCCAAATAGCACATTCGCAGGAGCGAAAATATTTTCTTATGCCACTTCAGACACCGCGACCACAGACACGGTGCTGGGCATAAAGGTCAAGTACAATACCATAAACAATGTAGGAGACATAGTGTTCGAGTCTGACCACACGTCAGGAACGTTTACCTATAAAGACGGAAATAAAACAATCACTAAAAACCTTGCGGAAGGACATCTACACTACACCACTGGTAGAACCACGCACAATTCAAGGAGCGCCTGGATCAAGAGGACCAACGAGAGCCGACAGCGTGTGATCAGGACTTTCATAGTTGATGACACGGAGAAACAGTTGTTCCCGATAGACTTCTATAAAAAC
>Ga0181592_10004539_pt1 | contig 11483 bp, 1 predicted proteins | sample 071ome_20_FD_133755 | JGI IMG/M metagenome (GOLD analysis project Ga0181592, IMG submission 133755) | Coastal salt marsh microbial communities from the Groves Creek Marsh, Skidaway Island, Georgia - 071412BT metaG (megahit assembly) | ecosystem: Environmental > Aquatic > Marine > Intertidal zone...
ATTTCACTTTTTCAACAATAAATTTTTTCAATTTTATGAGGTTTGTTTCTCGGGATCATTTCGTTCAGAATAAAGTCGTTCAAATCTTATTGTTTGCATTTTTTATATTTCAAACTAATGCTTTTTCTCAGGTACCTCCTCATCCTCGATTGAATGCGGATAATAAGCATGCGGTTGTTGGCGCCTACCATAAGTATGATTGGGTTCATCCAAATCAGTATGATTTTCTTTCTGGTAGCCCAAAAAATACCACGGCAAATAAACTCAGACTTCAGGTATACTATTTTACTCTTTTCGATAGGGAGGAACTTTTATTTACCTATACTAATATGCCTTCAGAGTTTAATGATCTATTTGTATTTAGACCTAGAAGGAGCTATGCTAGAAGGGGAGAAGGTGCACCTTATGGTAGAGGATTTTCGGCTTCTTCTCAGTCTGAGATTCGCACATATTATGGAAAATCAACTACATTTTTCCCTCCTACCTGGGAAAAGCAGAATTTAAATTGGCCATTTGGCTCATCTGGCACATCTTCCTTTTTATCCCAATATTATGCTGACTTTTATCCTGAGGCGCGCGAATCCAATTCGGGAGAAAATTCTTACAGTCTGACTGGTGCATATTGGAGTCAGATGTATCGTCATAAGAATTCCTCACATTCACTGCCAACGCGATGGAATTATGGACCTGGTCGTGGTTCTATCCCAAATCAGAGAGATCCTATCGTAGAATATTTTATTCCTGACGCTTTTTGGACCGATCATGATTATTTCCGCATGGAAACATTTTCTGCATTAATGCCTAATACAGGTCGTTGGTATAATACTCCTAATCCATATATGGACCCAAATTATAGAATCATTTTTGGTGGTGACTGGGGGAGCTATATTTTTAGTCAGAATTCCTACATTTTTCCTTTTGTAAATCAATCTGGACAAAAAGTTACTCTCTTAAATAATTCCCCAGTTCCTTATGATTTTGGGATGCAAGGAGCTTATTCGAATAGCGAGAGTTTCTTTAGTTCCTTCGCACAAGATAAAGAGGGTGATTTGTTAATTTATAGATGGGAGCCTATTGTTGATATTACCAATGGACTCAATAGATTCAATGGTAAAACCGACAGCTATCCCGAACGATATGGCGCAGATCAAACCTTTAACCATTTACTAATTTATACAGATGGTTATTCTACATCAAATCCAATAAAGTATGATCCTGATTTTGACCCGGATATTACTGACGATTTTTATATTAATCCGTACAGTGGAAGCGTAAAGTTTTTTAACGAGCCAGACCCAACAAATCGTCAATTACGTTTAGCATCAGTTGCTATTGACCAGTATAAGGATGGTCAACTAATTGGAACGATTCAAAATATCATCCCCTACTTTCCCCAACCTTTCGAAGATGATAATAAGCGTCCTCTTATTTCTTTTACTTCAGATCAAAACATAGAAACGAAAACATCTTTTGATTTCGATACAGACATAGATTCGAAACCGGATTTAATAATTCCAAATTGGTCCAAAAACCCAAACGAAACAAGAAATAGGATTTCTCATAAACAGGTTAATAATAATGGAGAAGTCCTTTTGCATGCTATGGATGTTGAGGAAGGGGGAAATATCAAGTTTACAATTAATTATAGTGATCCGGATAACGATAATGTTACAATTCAAATTATCCCTGTAATACCAGATCTTTTCGATAGATATCCTTGGACTTTGACTGATGATGGAAATGGTTCTGCTGAATTTGAATGGGACGTTCCGTTAGATATCTCTGAGTTTTCCCCTCTCCAAAGCTACTCTTTTATGTTCATGGTGTATGCAGAAGACAATGGTGGGATATTAAATGATCTGAATGGTCAAAACATTGAACCTTTTTCAATTACCGTGCATGATGGTCCAGGTGTTGTTATCTCAAGTACATTAGTAACTACCGGAGAAACCACGAACGACCAATCAATTCCTATAAGAATTGATTTAACCAATATTGAATCAAGTGAATCAGGTTCGCTCGTCTTTGAGCTTGAAGAGGATGATTTTATAATAACCAATGCCTCTATTTCAGATTTAGAAAAAAGTGAAGACGGAAGGTTCTATACTGCAACTTTAAATCCAGGAACGGACCCTGAGTCCGCTCCTGTGAGCACATCTATTAAGTTGCCTAGAAATGTATTTAATCTTACCAAGACTGGAGGTCATGGGATCAATACCGTTGAGGTACCAAATTCTGAATCAAACCTTTTCGAATGGACCTCGAATCAGATCAGACCTACGGTTGAGTTCGAGTTTTTTGATTCTAGTGGGAATTCTCTTTCTAATAATGTTAAAAATAATAGTCCTTATATAGTTGGTAAAGTAATTCCTTCGGTTTTAACTGACAATTTCGCATTAGGGGATATTTCTCTGGTAGCAGAAAATGCTTCAATCGGTGGATTTAGTAAAGTTGTTGGGTTAGACCAAACCTATTATACATTTAAAATTTCTGCCGATGATAATACTGAAGGAACTGTTAAATTTTCGATTGATGCAAATGTATTTTCCGATAATATTGGAAATCAAAATTTAGAGGGTAATCTGGTTGGTGACAATTCAGTTAAGTTATTTGAATGGAGTTTTGATAGAAATCGACCATCTGTTACCATCTCAAATCCGTTTGAAAACGCTACAGAAGCTACAAATGATCTAACAGGACAGATTGTATTTAGTTTAAGCGAAGCGATTAGTTTTCAAGGTAATACTTTAGATGAAGTTGCGAATTCCACTGAATTAAGTACCAAACTAATAGGAAGTTTAAACACCAGCACTACTAACGCCTATTTCGCTAATTTTTCATACGACGTCAATACGCCGAATCAATTTACAGCTACTGTCAATCATTCTGGAGGGAACCGAACGGCCACCCTGATTTGTCCTGAAGGAGTCTTTTTAGATCTATATGGTAATAAGTCAACTGAAGAAACTTCTTCTCACAGTTATAACTTAAATCTGCCAAGACTTTCAAGTTTATATAATCTTAATAAAACAGCTCAAGCCCCTTACAGGTACTCTCAGGGTTTGCCGTTAGTCTATTTAACATCATCTTCACCTGTAGAATTACTTTTAGGGTTTTCTGGGCAGTCAAAGGACATAAGTGTTTGGCCCCCAAATGATACCGGGTATGAAGGTACATGGGATGGGAGAAAGTTTCCAGTAGCCCCCTCTGATTTTATCATTTCGTCTGGTACGATTTCAAATATTCAATTCTTTGGATTATCTGAAGATACAGACGAATTTGGTAATAAAGAACAACTTTTTAGAGCTCTTTACACCCCTGCGAGTGCTTTTAATGGCTTTGTAGAGATTACTCATCTAGCTGAATCTTTCCAAAATATAACTGGAACTAACAATATAGAATCTAAGAAACAATTTATTCTAGATACTAATACCCCTAGTTTAAGCTTAACCTCTTTTACCTTAAATGGTATTCCAATTAGCTATGAGTCAGTTACCAATGAATCTGATTTGATTATTGAGCTTAAAACAAGTGAGCCCATCAAAGGTTTAGAGCAAGATGATATTAGTTTTTGGGGGCGAACAGAAGGTGTTATTTCTAATTTTGAAAGACTAGATGATTCTAATTATCGCTTTAATGTAAATCATTTCGACGGGGATGGTGTTTATAACATTGATATTTTTAAAAACCGTTTTACTGATCTAGCAAACAATCCCAATAACTCTAGATTTAATTTTAAATGGTATTATGATACCACATCACCTTCAGTTTCCATTGAAATTCTGAACGGAAACAATCCTATAAACGATAATGAATTTGTAGCTGATCAGGATGTTACCATAAAATATGTATTTAATGAGTCGGGAATGACTTCAGGCCCTAATGGAGATGATTTAATTCAATTATTAGAGTCCAATGCTTCTAATATTACAATTACGGGTGCAAGTTTCGATTCAACCAATCAAATTATAACTGCTTCTGGGCTAATTGTTGGCAATTCTCCAGTTGAAGTGACTCTTGATTTTCCCGAGGATATTTTTAAAGATAGGGGAGGTAATTTAAATACTGCTGCAAATCAACGTTCATTTACTTTTGACGACAATATTCCAGAACCCATAATTCTTCTAAAGACAACCTCGACCCCAGGTGCCGATTTAAATTACGGTACTCTATACAATTCAAGTGAGTTTAATGTAGTCTTCGAATTTTCTAATCCTCTGGGAACAACATATAGCTCGTATCCTTTAAATGAGCTACAAACAATACTTTCTTCTCAGCTTCCAAATGGGGTTTTGTCAGATCTACAAAAAGTTGATAGTGACACCTTTACTGCAAAGATTTCAGAGTATTCGGATGGTGAAATCACTGTAAAGTTTCCGAAAGATTTAGTTTTTACTGAATCTGGAGTTAAGAATTTAGAAGCATCAGAAGTTTCGATAACTTATGATAGTACTCCTCCATTGGCCATTTTGACCGTTAGTACTGCCAATGGAGAGTTTATTTCCGAGAATTCAAAAACCAATCATGAAAATCTTATTGTAAACATTATAACCACAGAGATTTCTGCTGATCTAACGCTTGATGATTTAAACTTTTCGGGAAATGTAAATTCATCATCTTCTACCTTAAATAAGATCGATGACTTTACATATTCTTTTCCTTTAACCAATACCTCGAGTGGTCCAGTAACTCTAACATTAGCCGATAATAAATTTTCAGATCCAGCTGGTAATTTTAATAATAACACAACTCAATTTAGTTACGATTTTGATAACATAAGACCAACTCCAACTATTACCGCCTCGGGGGTCTCTGATGACGGAGTAGCTCTACAAAATGCTGTACCTATTCAACTCACTTTTTCTGAAGCTGTTGAATTTTCTTTGGGTAATGAAAACCTTGAGAATTACATCTCTTCTCTCGTTACAAACGGAAGGGTTAGTGATTTTTCAAAACAAGAAGATGGGACCATTAATTTTATTATTAATAGAGTTGCCAATGGAACGGTATCAGTCACCCTTCCTGAAAATGTTTTTTATGATACCCATGAGAATGGAAACACTTCTGGGGCTCATAGTTTTGATTTTAATAACACTATTGAATTAACAAAAGTTGAAATTAGCTCTAACAATAATTTAGAGCAGGACTATACCCTATCATATCAATGGGGTAATACCCAACAAACTAGAGTTGTTCCAGGAACAAGAAGTCTTTTCAATCAAGGTGTTATTGATCAACTGTATGTCAATAACACTCATTCTTTAACTTTTTATTTTGAATCAAATGCTGAGATTCAAGATGTTGAAATTTCTATAGATGGAATGACCTATAACCCTAGTAGGGTTAATAATGATCTTACAAAATGGGAATTAATTTATCCGGTAAGTGATAGCTCAAATGAAGGGAAGGTAGAATTTGAAATAAAATTTTCAGATACTACTTCAAAACTTCAGCCATTGGTAACTGAAACCACTGATAATATTTACTACACAAAAGATTTTACTTCACCTGTATTCGAGGTTCAATTATTTATGTTCTATGGGAACGGAAAAATTAAAATTGAAGATTTTACTAAACCATTTCTGCCTGTTAAACACAGTTTAAAATTAAATGCTAGTGAAACGATATATGATCAATTAGCATATCAGAATGTTCAGGGATATGCTACTAATTCTGTCGATAAAATTTACAAGGGAAATTTAGCACTACTAGCCGCACAAATTCAATACTATAATGGTGTTTTTGGAAATTACCATAACCCTGACTTGTTTAATCGAATAAGTTCTAATATTCCTTTTTATACTTTTTATAATGGGTACTATGAAGATGGATCTTTCTCGGAAGATAAAACATTTACTACCGAGGATTTAATTTTTTATCCTGGTAATAGTGACGCGACCGGTTCATATTCCATTAATGTTCCAGAAGGCTATTTTATGGATCTTGCGGGTAATAAATCATTACCGACTTCCTTAAATGGACTTAAAGTTTTGGGTGGTGTAGGTAGCATAGCTACATCTTCTGAAGCTGTAATTGAGAAGAAAGACTGTGAATATGTTACAAAAGCTTCTTTTTCAAGAGTAAGGTCAAATACACCTTCATATACCTATTTTGAAACGGATATAATCGTTCAGCTTTCATCGGATCAAGGTTCTAGTTCAATTGATATTCTTGAACCTTATAAAATTAATCAAGTCAGTAGGGATTCAAAAACGTATTCCAATAGCGAGAGTTTGTCGGTTCATTTTGAACTAGATATTGAAAATACCACTTGGGTAAGATTTAAAACTATTGATAAAGGTAGTCAGCCCTTAAATGACAGTAATTACACAGAATATTTTCAAGCAAGCAATACCAATATGTGGGAACAAACTGAAAGTTACACGGAGTGGCAATTAGTAACTATTAATGAAAATCCAATTGAAGTATCTGGAGTAAATCAAATTTGTGGTTTAGGCCAGACAGAAACTTATACGGTGAACACAACTGGTGGTAGTTGGTCAGTTTCTAATGAGACCATTGCAACTATTGACGCTAGCAGCGGTGTATTAACAAGTGTTAAAGCAGGTGCTATTGAAGTTACATATACTACCGCAGATGGTTGTGTTTATACAAAATCACTTGAGATTTTTAATGCCACTGAGGTTAATATTACGGCGAACGGGCAAGTTGAATTTTGTGAGGGGTATAGTGTGAAACTAACTGCTGATACCTCTAAGAATCTAGTTTGGTATAAAGACAATAACCCATTGCCACAAATAACTTCTTCTGTGTTGAATTTAGAAAATAACTCTGATTCAGGAATTTATAAGGTTAAGTATAATACCCCATGTGGACCAATTTGGTCGAATGAGATAATAGTAAAGGTGAATAGTAAGCCATCACCAAGCAAGGTTAACTCAACAAGCAACTAAGTTAAAATGAAAAAGACTTTATTTTTACTATTAGCCTGTTTTGCTTGGAGTTTGAGTTTCTCTCAGTCTGTTTTAAAATACAATAAGGTTCAAGTTAAATATTCTGATTTGGATCTAACGGGTTTGCCATTTAACCAACTTCCATCTAATTATGGCGAGACTTTTGATCAAGACTATAAATTCCAATTTAAATTGATCAAAAAAGAAACAGGGGAAATTATTTATACTAGAAACAGATCTGGAAATTATTTATATAACAGTTTTAAAATTGGAACTTTAAGTGATGAAAGCAGCACCGATTATGATTTATTTTATGATCAGAATAGAATGAAGGATATAGCTCCTTTAGCGCCTGATGGTGTTTATGATTTTAGAGGGGAGAAAAATACAATTGTTGATCATATTTTATATCCTTATGGAGATTCCAATTTTAATGGGATTGATGATAATTTTGAAGCTGATCTTGATGGAGATGGAAATACAGACGAAGGTAAGTCAGATATAGACGGGGATGGTATTGTTGATGAATATGACAATGATAAAGATGGAGATGGGCTTCCAAAAAATGATCGATGTGAAAATGGAGGTATAGGATGGAGTAATAATTGTTTTTATTCCCCATCAGATACTGATGATTCTAATCCTGATAGCGATGGAGATGGCGTTATTGATGGACTTGATATGGATTATCTTGGCGCATCGGCTACTGAAACAGAAGAAGGTTCTGGTATTGCTAAAGATTCAGACAATGATGGTTTTGCTGAAGGTTATGATAATGATGCAGATGGTGACGGGCTTATTAAATATCGATCAGATACTGATGATTCTAATCCTGATATTGATGGCAATGGCGTAATTGATGGAGAAGAGGTAGATACTGATAATGATGGTTACACTGATTATGCAGAGGTATTAGCGGGTACAGACCCTTTTTATGATGGGGATACTCCTGGTCCAATTTACCCTGATCTTGAATCTGCTATATTCGGGTCAAACGGTACTATTATTCGAAATTTTGACTCAGTATCTGGTGATATAACCTTTAATATAGAGCCAGATACAACGTATGATTTAGTCGTAGATCTTCTTTATCAAGATGCCTCTCAAGTTTCAAATACTGTATTAACCTTTACCACCCCTTCTTCGCCAATATTTCAAGCACCTAAAGAGTTTGAGCCAATTAATACTAAACTACTTAGTTTTAATTATTCAAATTTTGATGATGAACAAAATAAAATTGGAACTTATGGTTTTAAATGATCTATACAAAATCAGTATCTAACAGCTTTTTCAGACTCACATCCAGAAGAAACATTATTTGGGTATTTTGAACCAGGTACCGAATATACTAATACTGGACCTCAATTTGTGAACAGGTATCCAGTTAAGTTTAAACTCATTGGTGATAATGATTTGCCATATACTTGGACAGAAATTCAATCAGTAACTCTATCCTTGCTTGATAGTGAGTCTAACCCTATTTCATCAGGTATTTTAACAGGAACCTTAACCCAGGAGGTAAATGATGAAGGGTTTGTGTCCTTTGATGATTTAAAAATAACCCAAAACGGCTCTTATAAAATCGTAGCAACTGTTGATGACACCTCTGTAACTTATACAACAGCACAAATTGAAATAAAACAGGATCCCGAAGACTTTAAAAATCCAGCTGGGTTCATACTAAGACCAGGTTCAACTGTGGTTGCGGGTAATAGCGTTACTCTATATATTGATCCTGTTGATTCAAATGATGAGGTACTTGAGTGTTATGATTCTACCACTTGTGGTTATTTGAATGATATCTCGTTTTTTTATTTTCAAAATTTTATTGTTACTACTCCCTCAGGAAATCAAATAAATCTTCAAAACACTCCGCAACCTCAAAAAAATGGCGTTCAAAATTATACCAGTTTTCCTGTAGATTCTTATGGTGCTGAAAATGGTCTTTATACTGTGACTTTTACTGCAAATAATCATGGAGGTGGGAGTTATAATCTAAATGGAACCTTTAATGTAGAATTACCCCCTGACTATGGTCAAAGTTCTTTATCAACAACTAAACAAAATGTTGGAGGAGATGGTTTAGATTCTGCAACTATTACTATGCAACTCAAAGATGCAAATGGAACTAATTTTACATCCCCTTCTTCTGCTTCAATTACGTTTCAACTTATAAGTGGAACAGCATCAATATCAGATGTCACAGATAATAACAATGGTACTTATTCTGTAGAAGTTTCCTCTACATCTTTGGGAGAGGTTAAAATTGGAGCTAAGATAGATGAAGTAACAATTGAAGAAAATTATTGTTGGGACGCTTACTATGATGAATCCCTTGGATATAATGTAAGAGGAGGTTGTCAATGGCGTGACGAAATAATAACGTTAAATTTTGTCCCTGGAGAACCTAGTTTGGTTGAATCTAAATTGTCTATTGACAAAGATGTTCTTAAACCTGATAATGAAGCATTTACCTATGTTGATTTAGTCTTAAAAGATGCTGTAGGACATACAATTACAAACCTATCTAATAATTCTATTAAAACGCATACTGATCTAGGATCACTTGGTGATTTAAATGACAACGGAAATGGAATTGTAACATTTAGATTTAGTCCTGGTGAGGTTCCCGGTATTGCTACTATAAATGCTTTAATTAATAACCAAATCATAGACGATGAGCTAAGAGTCATTATTTCAGGCTCTCAAGGACTGGTTCTAGAAAATAATCTAGATGATCTTGTTGCTGGCGAAATTTTCGATTTAAATGTCAATTTAATTGATGGTTTAGGAAATAAAATAACATCGGGAACTGGTACGATATCACTTCAGTTGTATGATAACTCTAATCCTGAACTAATATTATTAGGCACTACAACAGCGAATTTAGTTAATGGGGTAGCCAGTTTTTCGAGCTTATCGATTAATAAATCAGTGAGCGATGTAAAACTTCAAATCTTATCAGATAATCCTGATCATGTTGAAAGTTTAACAAACGCCTTTTCAATAAAGCCATCAAGTATAGATTTTACGAAAACTGATATTTATTTCGGTAGAAGAACGCTTGCTTCAGATGATTCTAGTATCATTCCTATAACAATTCAATTATATGATGCTTATGATAATAGAGTAACTGATTTGTCAAATAAAACAATTGCATTATCTACTACAGCATCTCATACAATAACTACCCCTGATGTTTCTAGCAATGGGTTAATTACAGCCAACCTAACAACAAATGCTATAAGTGAAACTATAAACTTAATAGTAGGAATTGATAGTGACTTAACTACAGTAAGTCATAATCTAAAGGGTATTGAACTATGTCCAGGCTCATCAATTGTATTAGAATCTATAAACTACGATTATGAGTACCAATGGTTTAAAGATGACGCCCCTATAGATAATGGTATAGGTAGAACATTAGCAGTTTCCGAAAGTGGAATATACTATGTGCAGACTACCAATCCTCAGACCTGCGATAGCTTTATTGAAGATTATTTTCTTGTTAAGGTTTTAGACGACACTGCTCCAATAATAACCAGTGAAGCAACCTCTGTTTTTTCTAATATCGATCAAAACGGTAACTGGACTGAATTTCTAACCATTACCTCGTCAGAAACCATTAAATCATCTAGATGGTATAAAGACGGCGTTGTACTTCCAGATCAAACTTCTAGTAGTCTAGTAATTAATGAACCAGGAACATACGTTTCACAGTATGAAATTACCGACGGATGCTATTCTCAGTCGAGTAACCCATTGACAGTCACATATAATTCACTTCCTGTAATTTACGGACCAGACTACATAGACGATTCAAAAACAGTTTCATTTATAGCTTCAACAAGTCCAAATGAAACTAATCCTTGGACTGTCGATTCCGATAATGTTAGCATAACTAATGAAGGGATACTCTCTATTGTAAATAGTAGCGATCAGTCATATGACTTTGAATTAACCTTTACGGACGTAAATGATAAAATTGCGACCAAAACGGTTACTTATTCACCTGCCCCGGTAATTACCATATCAAATGATGGCATACCTATAAACGCACCAAGTACGACTTCAAATCTTAATGGTAGTCAGTCAATACCATTTATAACAGTATGTACGAATCAACCTGATATTCAGTTATTAGGAAGTGGTTCTCCAAAGACCTCTACAGAAGATGATGGTACATCCTCGCTAATAGCTTGGAACGTCGAAACTGTTGAAGATACCGGAGATACTGATAATGAGGCTGTAGCAACAATACTCGATACTGGAATACTCACTATTCATTCTACGGGAACAGTTAGAGTTTCATACACGAATTCATTTGACCTAACGGCCTATTTAGATGTTATTATCGAAGATCCTAAACTCGATGGTATAAGGACAAACGATAATGGTGATATTCTTTTGTTAGTAGGAGAGACAGTTTCGTTAAAATATTTATTACACGAAGAGGAGCTCTCAGGTACATGGAGCATTTCAGATCAATCTCACGTGCAGCTTTCGGGTGAAGATCTTACAGGATTAACAGCTGGCTCGGCATCTTTAACTCCTAATAGTGATTTTGGA
>Ga0181592_10004543_pt1 | contig 11481 bp, 10 predicted proteins | sample 071ome_20_FD_133755 | JGI IMG/M metagenome (GOLD analysis project Ga0181592, IMG submission 133755) | Coastal salt marsh microbial communities from the Groves Creek Marsh, Skidaway Island, Georgia - 071412BT metaG (megahit assembly) | ecosystem: Environmental > Aquatic > Marine > Intertidal...
AAACATGGAAGTTTGATTTACCTAAATCGATTCCAATGACTTGAATAGTAGACATGAGATGATTCTCCTTTTTTGCTTCCCTTCAGATTAGACCCTGAAGGGAGGGGAACCATCTCATTAAGCCGGAACCATTTTTATGACTCCGGCTTTTTGGTTTTTATATCAAGTGTTATTACTTGATCAGATCCAGTACTAATTTGTTCATACGTGCTACGTAGCTTGCAGGATCCTCTAGCTGGCCGCCTTCTGCCAAAGTAGCTTGATCAAAGATGATGTTCGCCATATCAGTAAAGCGCGCATCATCAGATTCATCATTCAGTTTTTGAATCAAAGGGTGATCAGTATTAACTTCCAGCGACGGTTTAGACTCTGGTAATGCTTGGCCGGCCGCTTCCATCATGCGACGCATTTGCAGACCCATGTCGTAATGACCTACCACCAAACAGGCAGGAGAATCGGTTAAGCGATTGGTAACACGAACCTCTTGAACTTTATCTGAAAGCGACTCTTTCAACTGATTAATCAAACTCTCGTATGTTTTCTCAGCTTCTTCTTTCGCTTTCTTGTCATCTTCTGAATCCAAAGAGTCAAGATCCAACTCGCCTTTTGCAACATCCATCAGATGCTTGCCATCAAAGTCGCTCAAGTGACTCATTAGCCATTCATCGACGCGGTCTGATAGGAGAAGTACTTCGATTCCTTTCTTGCGAAACACTTCAAGATGCGGGCTGTTCTTAGCCGTATTATGGTTTTCAGCAACCACATAGTAAATCTTATCCTGACCTTCTTGCATGCGCTCGATGTATTGCTCAAGGCTATGCGTTTGCTCTGCAGCATCATCATGTGTAGTGGCAAAGCGAAGGAGCTTAGCGATTTTCTCTTTATTTGCGAAATCCTCACCAGGACCTTCTTTAAGAACCTGGCCGAAGGCTTTCCAGAACGTGGCATATTTCTCAGGCTCGTTATTAGCCAATTTGTTAAGCATGTCTAAAACACGCTTAGTAAGGGCCGTCTTCATGCTGGTTACTGCACGATCTTCCTGAAGGATTTCACGAGAAACGTTCAAAGAAAGATCATTTGAATCGACAACACCTTTAATGAAACGCAAGTACATCGGTAAGAACTGATCAGCCTTATCCATGATGAATACACGTTGAACATAAAGCTTCAAGCCTCGTGGCGTATCACGATCCCAAAGATCAAATGGTGCATTGGTAGGAACAAATAAAAGACTGGTGTAATCCAGCTTACCTTCAACTTTGTTATGTGCCCAAGTCAGAGGCTGCTCAAAGTCGTGGGATACATGCTTGTAGAATTCTTGGTACTCTTCTTCAGAAACCTCGGATTTAGAACGAGTCCATAGTGCAGTAGCCGTGTTAACTGTCTCATCTTTTGGCGTTTCTGCTTCTTCACCTTCTGCCGGAGGCATAGGATCTGACTTCATAATGATAGGCAAAGAGATGTGATCTGAGTATTTCTTAATAAGATTCTTGATACGGAAGCTATCTGCAAACTCTTCTTCCTCATCACGAAGATGAAGTGTAATTTCAGTACCTCGCTGAGCTTTATCAATCGGCTCAACCGTAAACTCACCTTCCCCTTCTGAACTCCAATAAACGCCTTGATCAGCAGTTTCACCAGCCTTGCGCGTTCTCACCTCAACTTTACCCGCAACAATGAATGCAGAATAAAAACCAACACCAAACTGTCCAATCAACTGAGAATCTTTCTTTTGATCACCGGTCAATTGCTGTAAAAAAGAAGATGTACCAGACTTGGCAATGGTGCCAAGATGCTCAATAACATCCTGACGGTTCATGCCGATACCGTTATCTGAAATGGTCAGTGTTTTCGCTTCTTTATCTGCTGTGATACGAATAGATAGCTCGCCATCGTCTTCATATAGCGAACCATTCTCAAGAGCCAAAAAACGTAGCTTATCTGCTGCATCGGAAGCGTTTGATACTAATTCACGAAGGAAAATCTCTTTATTGCTGTACAGAGAATGAATCATCAAATGCAATAATTGCTTCACTTCCGTTTGAAAGCCCAACGTTTCTTTTTGCGCTTCTACTGACATCTAAATCCCCTTTACTAACTTTTATTTACTTACTACTTATCAGATACATAGACACGTCTAAACAGTTCAATGTATAGAGATGCTTGCTTTGATTTAGTAAGTGGGGATCTTTGCAGCTATTTCAAGAAAGAAATAATAAGAAAGTGAAATTATTTAAATTCCACTCTCTCAACTTCTTCTTGTGGGATTTGAACTTCGATTCCGCCATTCAAAAGTTGCAAAGTTAAGGATTTGAAAGGTACTACTTTAACCAGACGTCCAATGCGTCTTTGACCATTTTTCTTGATGATGGCCAAGTCTTTACCAATAAGATCAAGATAAGGATCAGGTTCGGCAGATAATTCAGGCGTTTCTGCAACAGAACCTTCACTGGCTATTTGACTCTCTCCCTGTGACTGAGTGGATTGATCGTCCGCTTCAGAATGGATAGATTCAATCGTATCCTCCGATATGAAACCCTCGCCCTCTACCACTTCATAGACAATATTTTCATCTTGAATTTCAGGTTCAGTAAGATCTACCTTCAGATCAGAAAAGGAAAAGCTTTCAATTAATTCAAGTGGTGTTTTAACTTCAACTACACCAGCCCCTAGAGGTTGAGTAATATTTAGAACTTTTTGCTTTTCGATGTTTCCGTAGAAACCAGCCAGAACACTATTATCTCGTTTCTTGATCTGAACTGACTTAGTTCTGTAGCGTTCTTCAACAGAGAGAAACTCATCGAGTGATACCGTGTTCAATACCTGACGAGCAGGCTTTTCTACCTGATACTCAGATAAAAATTTCCGTAAGACCAACATGGATCTGTGATTAATCACAATATCATTGGGTCTTTTATTGAAGGTCAGGGTTAACTCTTTTATGAGTTTTGCTTTATCAGATATTCTTATGGCAACAATGCTTTGCTTATCCGATATTTCACGCGTAACCCCAATCGAATAACTCAATTGACGTGGTGCAGACTTCCAAAGAGGTTGTATATTTTCCCGAATTTTTTCATCTGTAAGAACTAAAACAGCACGGCTCTGTTTTTCAATAGAAGCGTGTAGTTTGGTTATGGTCGTACCGCTATTAATAGTAACGGCCAAACCACCATTTTTAGACGTAAGTTCAACCAAGTCTGCGTCTACAATTCTTGTCTCAAACTGTTTACTGGAGTGATCGAGATAAGAGTAGACAACTTCTGGTCGGGTTAGGATCACAGACTCATCAGAAAAATTTTCAACAAGCTCTTTATGTCTTATTTGCCACTCTTTTTGGGCAATCATAGTACCGCCCTTTTTTTTGATAATTAAAACATCATCCAAAACACGAGCTTCCCATATTTCAGTTGAGTTTATCGTTGGATTGGCAGGTTTAGATATCTTGGTAGCAACCCAGGCCCCTGAAGAAAGTACTAGTAGAGCAAAAGAAAGAAATACAAATAACGAAGATACTTTGTTCTGTTTTCGATGAATAACAGCAAAATATAGGGCGTATGGAGGAAACCAGTTTAACAACCACCCCTTGCCTTTATTTCTTGAAGATAGGGCCCACTGGCACAAGGCAGCGGCAATGAAAACGATTAACGATACAAGAAAAATTAAACCAATCATTCGTTACAATCCATGTAAACAGATAAGGTGCTTCCATACCAAGAGAAAGCACCAGAATGGTAATTAACTATCAGGAATAAGAAAGTGAGCACGAGCCGTTGTAATAGGCTCGCTTCTGGTCTTTTGCCATGCGTAAATTGTGACATTAGCCACCCTTTTACCTTGACGAGTTAATTCACACTCTACAAATGTATCCTGATAATAGCCTGCTCTCAAATAATCGATGGAAATATCGACGATTTTTGGTAACTTCGGCACATCTTGAAACATTATCAGGTACAAGGCAGCCGACAGTTCCATAAAGCCACCGATTACACCGCCATGAATCGCAGGTAATAAAGGATTGCCGATATTCAGCTTATTGGCTGGCAATTTGAAAATTACATCATCACCAAATCGCTCACACTTAACACCAATCTTTTGAGCATAAGGTATCTGGGCCAACAATTCTGAATAGTCACCTGATTCGTGAGCTTGAGAAACTAAGTCACGTAAGTTCATTGGTAATCCCCCTTTAGCACACGTTTTCTGAAATAGTCTGGTGTAAACTCAGTTCCAAGACGCATAAAGGTTCCTACGCAATAAGCGATTGGATCTTCTGGATCATCTTGGTAAGCATACCCGCGTGTGAACACAACATTGCGCGAAATTCGGTAGCATTCTGCAAAGCCATACACTGGCTTATTTGGTTCGGCAGACTTTAGATAATCAATTCTTAGGTCTAACGTAGGGCATATCTCAAAATCTTTCAGAGAACAAATTACTGAGGTACCGGAAGCGGTATCCATCAGTGTTGTAATCGCACCACCGTGCATGATGCCCGTGTCTTGATTACCAATTAATTCCTTGTTGTAAGGAAGTTCAAGCGTAGTGCGACCATCAGAATCTACTTTTGAAGCAGATAAACCAATATCAACACAATGCACAAGCTCATCAATAAAGCGCTGAGCACGACCTGTTAAATCCTGATCAACTTCAGTTTGTAAGTTACTACTCATAAACAATTACCAAACTTGAATGTATTACTATTTATCTAAACGACCTTTCACAAGCGCCTGTAAAGTACTCGAATGAAACTCTCGATAATACAGTACAGCTACCACAAGCAAGGTTGTAAAAATGAATAACGGGGTATTAATGAACCAGGTTAAAAATGCCATTCCGAAATAATAGCCTCTTAAACCAAGGTTGAAATGCTTACCTGCATTATCAATCACTTTCGCTGCTGAGTGTGCGAAAGCTTCTTTTCTGCCCGCCGAAATATTCGGGTCATCCGCCAAAGGCGCTGCACCAATCATTACGGAACAGAAGCCATATTGTCGTAGGCACCAACTAAATTTAAAAAATGCATAAGCAAAAATGCCAATCATAATTAGCAATTTGAAATGCCAAAAATCCGGGTCATAACCAAAAGGAATTTCAACACCTGAGAGAAAGTACTCCACTTTATCAACCGAGCCTAAAGCAGTAATTAGACCAGCCAAAATAATAATCGATGTGGATGCAAAGAACGCAGCATTTCGTTCAAGGTTAGAAACAATAGCAGCATCAGCTACTCTATTGTCACGTGTAATAACCTTTAACATCCAATCATAACGATAGTTATGCAATGCGCTTGAAAGAGCCTCTCTGGATTTAGCTCGAAACTGGGCGAAATGAACATAGCCTATCCAAGCAACAAAAAAAGCAATAAGCGGGGCTATATCAATCAACGTCATCGAACTCTCCTGAAGCGCGGGATTTTATAGTCTTAATAACAGGAAGCAAGGGCTTACTTGATCATTTTTTCTAACATTAATGCACACTTATAAGCTAAACGCTCGAAAACTTTGGATAATAATCTTCGATTAGTCCATTCATGAACGTTAATTTCATTCGCTGATTGGAGTTTAGCCAAGAAGAAACCTTCCATTGCATTAACTAGATTTTTTTCAGTGGTTGCGTAGTTAAGCTCCCGATTAAACCGAAAGCTAAAGACATCAAGATTAAAGGAACCTACCGTTGCCCAATCATCAATAATGACCACTTTACTGTGCAGAAACCGATCATTTAATTCGTGAATGGATACCCCAGCCCTTAATAGTTTCTTATAGCGGCCTCTGGCGAGATATTTCATAAAAAGAACATCCGTTTTACCTGGTAACAACAATCTCACATCAACGCCAGCGTTGGCCTTTTTGATGAGATAACGGATAGTTTTCCTTGTAGGAAAAAAATACGCAGAGTTAATCCAAATACGTTTTTCAGCCTTGCCGAGTTGTCGATACAACGCTCTCTTAATCCAGTGGGTGCTGAAATGATGGGCATAAAGCCAACCTTCCAATTTACGTACAACACTATAACTAGGCCCAACCAGAGGAGAAAATAAAGCTAATTTCTTACCAATCATCTTAAAATTGGCATCAAACATAAGACTTAAAGAAAAGACAGACGGACCTTCTACTCGAACCATAACTTCAGACCAAGCGGCTGTACCGTCTTGAGGATTATAAAAGTCGTCTGTTATACCTGCTCCACCAGTGAATGCAATCTCTTGATCAATAACAAAGAGTTTTATATGAGTTCGATGGAGATTTTTAGAGCCTAGACGTAATCGAATTGGATTAAATAGTTTTACATCTATGTTCTTATGAAGATTTAATTGACTGATTTCTTGATAAACCCCGTATGAGCCAAAGGCATCAAAAATACAGGTTACCTTAACGCCTCGATCCGCTGCCTCAAACAACAAGAACTGGACGCGCTTCCATAACTCTCCATCATCAACCAGATAATTCTCTAATTGAATGGTTTCCTTTGCGTTCGTTATGGCGTCAAAAATAGCGGGATAGAATTCAAACCCGTCAATAAACAGCTGAGTAGACGATTGAGAGAACGTATCAGTCATAACACTAAAAAGGCGGTAGCTACCAAGGTAACGACCGCCTTCTCGTAAAAGTGATTGAAACCAGTAACAACTACCAGCCAGTCACCTCTTTTAATGCATCACCAATTTGAGCAAGCGATCGCACAGTTTTAACACCAGCGTCTTCTAATGCTGCGAATTTCTCATCTGCCGTACCCTTACCACCAGAGATGATAGCGCCAGCATGTCCCATACGCTTACCTTTTGGTGCAGTCACACCTGCAATATAAGAAACCACCGGTTTCGTAACACTCGCTTTGATATAAGCAGCGGCTTCTTCTTCAGCAGAACCACCAATCTCACCAATCATTACAATTGCTTCGGTTTGTGGATCATTCTGGAACATCTCCAGAATATCAATAAAGTTTGAACCAGGGATTGGATCACCACCAATACCAACACACGTTGACTGGCCAAATCCATAGTCTGTTGTTTGCTTAACCGCTTCGTAAGTCAAAGTACCAGAACGAGATACGATACCTACTTTACCTGGTAAATGAATGTGACCTGGCATGATACCGATTTTACATTCACCTGGAGTAATAACCCCTGGGCAGTTAGGTCCAATAAGGCGAACACCCAGCTCATCACACTTAACTTTTGCATCAAGCATATCAAGCGTAGGAATACCCTCAGTAATACAGACAATCAACCTAATGCCAGCATTCGCGGCTTCAAGAATTGAATCTTTACAGAAAGGGGCTGGTACGTAAATCACAGATGCTTCAGCGCCTGTCTGCTCTACTGCTTCCGCAACGGTATTGAAAACAGGTAAACCTAAATGCTCTTGACCACCCTTGCCCGGCGTTACACCACCAACCATTTTAGTGCCGTAAGCAATAGCTTGCTCAGAATGGAAAGTACCTTGACCACCAGTGAAACCTTGGCAAATAACTTTTGTATCTTTATTAATCAAAACAGACATTATTGGTTCCCTCCCGCTGCTTTCACTGCTTGTTGGGCAGCGTCAGTTAAGCTTGTCGCAGCAATAATATTCAAGCCGCTATCTGCAAGCTTCTTAGAGCCCAGTTCAGCATTATTACCTTCTAGACGAACAACAACAGGAACTTTAACGCCTACTTCTTCAACAGCACCAATGATACCTTCAGCAATCATGTCACAACGAACAATCCCGCCGAAAATGTTAACCAATACGGCTTTCACATTGTCATCAGACAGAATGATTTTGAATGCTTCTGCTACACGTTCTTTTGTAGCGCCACCACCAACATCAAGGAAGTTAGCTGGGAAACCACCATGCAGAGCAACAATATCCATGGTTCCCATAGCAAGGCCAGCACCATTTACCATGCAACCGATCGAGCCATCAAGCGCAACATAGTTCAGTTCGAACTTTGCAGCATGAGCTTCACGTTCATCTTCCTGAGATGGATCATGCATTTCCTGAAGATCTTTGTGACGGTAAACTGCGTTGCTATCAACACCAATCTTTGCATCCAAACAATGCAAATCGCCATCATCTTTGATCACTAGCGGGTTGATTTCGATTAACGCAAGATCTTTATCAATGAATAAATTCGCTAGGCCTACAAAGATCTTGGTGAATTGTTTGATTTGATCACCCTTCAAACCTAGTTTGAAAGCAAGATCACGACCTTGATATGGCTGAGGGCCAGCCAAAGGATCAATCGTCGCTTTTAGAATCTTTTCAGGTGTCTCTTCAGCCACCTTTTCAATCTCTACACCGCCTTCTGTAGACGCCATAAAAACAATTCGACGAGTTGAACGGTCTACCACAGCACCCAGATACAATTCCTGATCAATATCAGTACAGCTTTCAACCAGAATCTTACTTACTGGCTGGCCGTTTTCGTCTGTCTGATAAGTTACAAGATTTTTACCTAACCACTGGCTTGCAAATGCCGAAGCTTCGTCAGCTGATTTGATCAACTTAACACCACCGGCTTTACCTCGACCGCCCGCATGAACCTGGGCTTTAACAACCCACTCATCTCCGCCGATCTTCCTTGTTGCTTCAGCTGCTTCTTCTGGAGTATCAACTGCGTACCCCTCAGAAACAGGTAATCCATACTGTTTAAAGAGTTGTTTACCCTGGTATTCATGCAGGTTCATAGACTTATCACCTTTAAAATCAATCTCGTCAAATGTTCGAAATGTACTTGCTAAGGTTCTACTTACGTCGACGATTCGCTTTATGAATAGCGTGACCATTAACTGCCAATGCAGCTTCATGAACAGCTTCACATAACGCTGGATGCGGGAACATGGTCAAACCGATGTCTTCCGCTGTCGATCCAAACTCCATTGCGATCAAGATCTGCTGACACAAATCACCAGCATTAGGGCCAATTACATGACAACCTAAGATACGATCTGTTTCTTCATCAGCGATGATCTTAACCATCCCATCTGTATCATTAGCCGCTAAAGCACGGCCGTTTGCTGCAAATGGGAAAAAGCCTGCCTTATATTTCTCACCGGCAGCTTTTAATTCATCTTCTGTTTTACCTACCCAGGCAATTTCAGGGTGGGTATAGATTACAGAAGGAACTAAATCGTAATTTACTTGAGCCTTCTCACCTGCGATACGCTCAGCAACCATCACACCTTCTTCAGATGCTTTGTGCGCTAGCATAGGGCCACGAACAACGTCACCAATGGCATATACGCCAGGCACGTCAGTTGCGCATTGCTCATTAACGTAGATAAATCCACGCTCATCCATTGTCACACCGCTATCAACTGAAAGTAGACCTTCAGTGTATGGGCGACGACCAACAGCAACAATAAGCTTGTCGACAACGACTTCCTGATCACCGTCTTTATCCGTATAAGAGACAGTTACAGCTTTACGTTTGATATCTGTGCCTGTTACACGCGCACCAGTACGAATATCTAGACCTTGCTTGGAAAGAATTTTCTGTGCTTCACGCGCGATCTGACGATCAACAACACTTAAGAAATCTTCTTGCGCTTCAAGAACAACCACTTCAGAACCTAAACGATTCCAAACACTACCAAGCTCAAGACCAATAACACCGGCACCAATAACACCAAGGCGCTTAGGAACAGACTGGAATTCAAGAGCTCCAGTAGAATCTACAATGATGTCATCTTTAAGAGGAGCAGGTGGAATTTCAACGGGTACAGAACCAGTTGCGATAATTACATTATCTGCTTCTAGCTGCTTGGTATTACCATCATGATCGGTAAATTCTACTACTTTGCCAGCTAGCAACTTACCAGTACCTTCAAATGGTGTTACGCCATTGCTTTTGAAAAGACCAGCAACACCAAACGTAAGTTTCTCTACAACTTCATCTTTGCGCTGGATCATGCGAGGCACGTCCATATCAACTTTCTTGATGCCAATACCATGCGTTTCGAATTCTTCGGCCGCATCGTGGTATTTATGAGACGTATCAAGTAAAGCTTTAGAAGGAATACAACCAACATTAAGGCAAGTACCACCGAATGTTGGCTTTCCATTTTTATTAATGTACTTATCAATACAGGCCGCTTTCAATCCCAATTGTGCAGCTCGTATTGCTGCAACATAACCGCCTGGACCACCACCAATTACTACTACGTCAAATTTTTCTGACATTGTTCATTCCTTTAGATGCCAGCCCTTGGGCTGGCTATGTGGTTAGATAGAGTCTTACAGATTAAGAAGGATCTTCGCTGGTTCTTCTAACAGTTCCTTAATAGAAACCAGGAATTGTACTGCTTCTTTACCATCAATCAGGCGATGATCATAGGACAAAGCAAGATACATCATAGGAAGAACAACTACCTCACCGTTCACTGCCATAGGTCTTTCCTGGATCTTATGCATACCAAGAATTGCAGTTTGTGGTGGGTTAAGGATTGGGGTTGACATTAGAGAACCGAATACACCGCCATTTGTGATCGTAAACGTACCACCCTGCATGTCTTCGATTGCCAACTTCCCTTCTCTAGCTTTTGAACCGTAGTCTTTAATAGTGCCTTCGATATCAGCCAGGGTCATACCATCAGAATCACGTAGAACAGGAACGACAAGTCCACGATCACTTGATACAGCCACACCTACATCGTAGTAACCATGATAAACAATATCATTACCATCAATAGAGGCGTTAACTTCAGGGAATTTCTTAAGAGATTCAACCGCAGCTTTTACGAAGAAAGACATAAAACCAAGCTTCGTACCGTGAGTCGATTCGAATTGGTCTTTATATTTTGCTCGCAAATCCATGATAGGCTTCATGTTAACTTCGTTAAACGTAGTCAACATTGCCGCATCATGCTGAGCACTCAATAGACGCTTGGCAATGCTTGCACGAAGACGAGTCATTGGGACTCGTTTTTCCAAGCGACCTTCCTGATTCATCGGTACAGAAATTGGTGCTGGAGCAGGAGCTGCTGGCGCTGCAGGGGCTGGAGCAGGCGTTTCAGCAACGGCTGAAGAACCTGAAAGGTCGGACTGTTTAATGAAGTTAACAACATCTTCTTTAGTTACTAGACCGTTTTTGCCAGATCCAGCAACTTGAGCTGTCTCGATGCCATTTTCTTCCATCAGTTTACGAGCAGCAGGACTAGCCACTGCACCTTCAACTGGTTGTGGAGCTTCTTCAGCAGCAGGTGCAGGCTCTTCGGTGGTTGCACCGGCAGCACCTTCTTCGAAGATAGCAATAACTTCATTACTCAGGACAATGTCGCCTTCGCCTTTTTTGACTTCAGCAAAAACACCATCAGCGGGTGCTGCAACTTCTAATACTACTTTGTCCGTTTCGATATCTACAATGAGTTCATCACGAGAAACTGCTTCACCTGGTTGTTTATGCCAAGTTGCAATATTCCCTTCAGCAACTGATTCTGGAAATGTGGGCGCTTTAATTTCTATGGCCATGCTTACTTCCTTACAATAATTATTT
>Ga0181592_10004554_pt1 | contig 11470 bp, 14 predicted proteins | sample 071ome_20_FD_133755 | JGI IMG/M metagenome (GOLD analysis project Ga0181592, IMG submission 133755) | Coastal salt marsh microbial communities from the Groves Creek Marsh, Skidaway Island, Georgia - 071412BT metaG (megahit assembly) | ecosystem: Environmental > Aquatic > Marine > Intertidal...
AGAAGTGCGCATGCGTTTGGATTCCATAAAATCATGCTTAATAAATCATCGGTGGATCCGTTTCACGAACTTTCTATTCGTACCTCTAAAGGGTCAATATTCCATGTACAAATTGAGATATGCTCTTTGAAAGAGTCCATTGAAACATTAAAACAACAACAGTATATGATTGTTGCTTCATCTCATCTTAAGCAAAAAAAGCAACTAAAACCACAACATCCTATTGCACTCATATTAGGGAATGAAGGGCATGGTATTTCTGATGATTTAATTGCGTTAACCGATATCACACTTCATATTTCTACTTCAGGTGTAGATTCTCTAAATGTTTCTGTAGCGGGATCTATATTAATGTATACATTATCGGAGCAATGATGAACGTATATAGTTTAGGAAAAGATTTAACTTCATCACAAAAAGAAGACTTGAAAAAAAATTATCCTTTTGTAAAATGGGGTCATTTTTCCTATGAAACAACGTATCATGAGCATGCATTTTTTTTAGAAGTTGACATTCATAATAACATGATAGAGACGTTGAATTTTGAAATCATAGAGTTACTTTTGAAACAACATGCCAAAAGTCAGCTAGAGATGATCATCATAAGATTTCAAACAGTTGATATACTTATACATCCTCAGTTGTTAAAATATATGCAACTGTTGCAAAAAAAATTAAGCAAGCAAAAATTAAGCTTATGGATATATCCTAAAGAGGATCAACCATATCCGTTGTTTTTGAAACTTTTTAAGCAGATGAAAACCTCACATATATTTCTCGTATTTGATCCTACATTTGTAAAAACAAACAAAGGTTCAGTCTTAAGTCAATATAAAGCTTTGAGTAGATATATTGGATGCGTTGTTGCGCACGATATCACAACAAAATATGAACCAGAACTTATTGGGTATGGTCAAGCGGATTTAATCAAACTCTTTAAACTTATGATAAAAAACAATTACAAAGGTGATATTTTATGTCAACCAGAGTATTCAAAATATATCGAAAGATTACATAAAAAAAGTCAAGGTGTCTTTAAACTTTTAAGACAAAAAGAGTTGAAATCTTATCAGTTATTAAAAGAGCGTCTTAAAATTGATGAAAAAAAAGATGTCGAATTAATCGACATCTATCAAAATCAATTGGACGTATTATCCATCATTTTCAACTTGGGTTAATTCAAATGCTGGTTTTGCTGAAGGTAAGTCTAAGAAAAGTTTTTGAGTATATAAAACGCCATTTAAATGATCAAATTCATGTTGAAAAACAATGCCGATATAACCATTTAAATGTAGTGTGATCGGTGACAGTGTATCTGTTTCTTCGATGTATCTTAATGCTTCAAGTGTAATAGATTCATATCTAGGTGTTAATCCTTCTGTTTCTCTATCAACACTTAGACAGCCTTCTCCACCAGGCAAATAGATAAGATTTGAACTTTTTTGTTTTATTGTAGGATTCACAATCATATATGAGTATAAGGTACCATACACATCATGAACATGAATGGCAAACATTCTTTTTAAAACATTGACTTGAGGTGCTGCAATCCCGACAGAAGGACGTAAATCATATTTTTCAAGCATTGCTTCATCTGTTGAATGCTTCACATAGTTAAGTAAATCCACCAAGAGTTTTTTATCTTCATTTGAAAGAGGAACCTTCACAGGTTCGCTTACTTTATTTAAATTAGGGTGACCTTCTCGAATCACATCTTTCATTGTTATCATCTAAAATACCTCGTCTCATCATTATCTTATCATAAAGATGAATATTCATTGAATTGATATGATATTTTGTTATAATATAACAAGTAATCATGGATACATATAAAATTATAAGGAGGCCATTATGGCATACACCAATAGAATGTCTTATGTTGTTTACTATCGTGGCAACCAAGTTATAAAAAAATTAGAACAATTACATGTGGATGTTGCTTACATCTCAAAAAAATTATCTTATGCTGTATTATATATGGACAAAGAGTTAGAACATAAAGTGAGAAAAGCTTTACGATATACAAAAGGATTTAAATTCTTTGAAACATCTAAAACATTCGATGAAAGCTTGAATTTCTAGTGTTAAGTATTTATACTTGACACTTTTATTTTTATCAGTATAATATAAGGAGATAAACAAAAGAAAAGAGGAATTTTATGGTTAAATTACGTTTACAACGTTTTGGGAATCACAAACGTCCATACTATCGTGTTGTTGCAAGTGATTCAAAACGTGCAAGAGACGGAAAATTCTTAGAAATTCTAGGTACGTATGATCCAATTAACGGCAATGTCAATATCGATGCATCTAAAGTTGGACATTGGATGAAAAATGGTGCACAACCAACAGATACTGTAAAGAGTTTATTTAAGAAGCATAACGTACTCAATCCATAAAAGGGGGATGACTTATGGCAACAGATTTTGAAAAATTAATCAAACATATTGTGACGCCACTTGTTGTTCATCCTGATGATGTATTAGTTAAAGTATTAGCTGAAGAGGACGCTCAGCTTAATATTCAACTACTTGTGAATGAAAAAGACTTAGGTCGAGTCATAGGAAAAGGTGGAAAGATTGCAAGTGCAATTCGTACAATTTTGTATGCAGGTGCATCTAAAGATGGCAAACGCGTACATTTAGATATCGACTCATATTCTCTGTAATGTATCTCATAGGATATGTCACAACAACACATGGGGTCAAAGGAGAACTTAAAGTTAAAAACTTAAGTGATTATGATCGTTTCCATGTAAATACCCAAGTGATAATTAATCACCAAACATATGATATTGAACACATCAAACATCAGCATGATCGCTTAATTATTAAGCTTAAACAAATCCATACCATGGATGAGGCCTTAACACTTAAAGATCAAGAAATTTATATATTAGACAAAGTTCAAGATCACTTAGGTGTTCATTACTCGGATATTATAGGTAAAGATGTCTATGATAGAGATGGACAGTTAATTGGGTTTGTAAAATACTTAAGAGAAGTACCTCAAGGACATTTGATTGAAATTGAGATGAACGGGAAGTTGAAACTGATTCCTTTTGTAGACGCATTCATAAAAGAAGTTTTAGATGACCGTATCGTGATAGAAGTAATTGAGGGATTATTATGATCATAGATATACTGACGATTTTCCCTGATTTTTATGCAAAGTTCTTAGAAACATCCATTATTCATCGTGCGATTAAAGATGGTAAAGTAACCATTAACACACATGATTTGAGAGATTATGCACATAACAAACATCGTCAAATTGATGACACACCATATGGTGGTGGTGTTGGCATGTTAATGCAATTCCCACCAATATATGATGCAGTGCAAGCCCTTAGAAAAGAAGAAACGAAAGTATTTCTTACATCGCCACAAGGAAAGATTTTTACTCAAGGTGTTGCAAAAACAATGGCAACCTTTAGTCATATCATATTAATTTGTGGACATTATGAGGGTGTGGATGCTCGTATTGAACATATCATTGATGGTGAACTATCGATCGGAGATGTCGTGCTAACCAATGGCGATATACCAGCAATGCTTATTACGGATGCAATTGTCAGACTTATTCCTGATGTCATTATGGAAGCATCTGTGAAAGAAGATAGTTTGTTTGATGGGGTGCTTAAGCATCCACAATATACAAAACCAGAATCTTATCAAGGATTCGATGTACCAAAAATATTATTGTCAGGACATCATGCAAATATAAAAAAGTGGCGTGAAGAACAAAAACAAGTTGTCACGCGTAAAAAACGTCCTGATTTATTAAAAAAATAATACTTGAAACCAAGACATGCATTTGATATAATACATCCGCATGTCTCACATACGTGGTCCGCTGGCAAACATGAACACGATATTATAAAAGAGAGGTCTATCATGGCAACATTAAAAGGACAAGCGTTATTAAGCGCAATTACAAAAAAATATATGAAAGAAGTACCAGCTTTCGCAGCTGGAGATACTGTAAAAGTTGCGGTATCGATTAAAGAAGGTTCGAGAGAACGTATTCAGATTTTTGAAGGACTTGTGATTAAAAAACAAGGTGGAGGCATTTCAGAAACCTTTACTGTTAGAAAAATTTCTTATGGTATTGGTGTTGAACGTACATTTCCAGTTCACGCACCAACCATTGATCATATTGAAGTCGTGAGACGTGGTAAAGTACGTCGTGCAAATCTTGGATACATTAGAACACTTTCTGCAAAAGCTTCACGTATCAAAGAAAAAGGTCAAAGATAAAGAAACGCATAAGCGTTTCTTTTTTTATGAAAACGAATGAAAAATTTTCATATATCAATTGAAAGCCTTTTCATAATATGTTATAATGACGATTGAAAGAGGTGTTATAATGCCACAAGCAACGATATATAGCGTCGCAATTGCAGCGGGAGTTTCACTTGCAACTGTGTCACGTGTATTAAACAATCCTGAAAAAGTAAAAGAGGATACAAGAGAACGCGTTCTTAAAGTAATTAAAGAATTAGGTTACCGTCCGAACGTCATTGCAAGAGGACTTGCAAGTAGAAAAACAACAACAGTTGGTGTTGTGATTTCTGATATCACGCGTGCATCTGTTTCTGAAATGCTCGGTGGTATTTCAGATATTGCATTGAATTATCAATATTCAATTAAAATTTTTGCCATTCATGAAGATATGGATGTGATTGACTCTGTTCAAAAGATTGTTTCTGAACAAGTCGATGGCATTTTATACTTAAATGACGAACTTTCAGATAAACGTGTATCAGATGTGAAACGTATATTAAATCAAAACAATATTCCGTATGTTTTTGCAAATGTTGTAACGGAAGATGAAGAGACACCTGTGGTATCGATTGATTATGAAAAAGCAGGCTATGAACTTACAAAAGAACTCATTGCAGACAATAGAAAAAATATTTACTTATTATCTACTGCAAGAAGATACTCTGTAAACGAGAAAAAAGAGGCAGGTTATATTAAAGCAATGGAAGAGGCATCTTTAGAACCAAAAATCTTTAGAACCAGTGGTGATACGAGTGTCAATCGACAACATTTTTCTTCATTTTTTGCTGACAAAAAAGTTGATGCTGCAATTGGTGTAAGAGATTCGATTGCGGTGTCATTTATGAATGTAGCCGTTCAAAATGATCGAGAAGTACCTAAAGACATTGCTGTTGCTGGATTTCAAAATACAAAATACGCAACGTTATCTAGACCAATGTTAACTTCATTAGATATTCCAGTGTATGATATTGGTGCTGTATCGATGAGATTACTAACGAAATTAATGAATGATCAAGAAGTTGAAAACATACGTATATCATTACCACATTTTATCGTGAAAAGAGAAAGTACAAAATAATATGTCATTATACAAAACACTACAACAAAGAGATATGATTAAAGATGTTTCAGACGAATCACTTGCTACTTCTTTATTAGACAATGAGAAAACGACATTTTACTGTGGATTTGATCCGACTGGACAATCACTAACAGTTGGACATCTCGTTCAAATTGTTCGCATGAAATTACTGCAATCATATGGCCACCACCCAATTGTTTTGATCGGAGGCGCAACAGGTCTCATTGGCGATCCTAAACAAACATCAGAAAGAAAATTGTTGACGCTCGAAGAATCTTTAGAAAATGCTTCAAAAATTGAAAAACAATTGAAACATTTTTTAGGTGAAAATGCCACTTATGTCAATAATTATGACTGGGTTAAAAATATTGATATGATTGGGTTTTTAAGAGACTACGGGAAGCAATTTTCAATTAATTATATGCTTGCAAAAGATACTGTTTCAAAACGATTAGAAACGGGTATATCTTATACTGAATTTTCTTATATGCTTATCCAAGCCATTGATTTCTTGCATTTATATGATCAACATCAATGTAAAATTCAATTTGGTGGATCGGATCAATGGGGAAATATTACAACAGGTTTAGAACTCATTAGAAAAACACACCAAGAATCTCAAGCTCTTGGACTATCATCCCCACTATTATTGAAATCAGATGGGACAAAATTTGGAAAATCTGAATCAGGAACGCTATGGTTAGATGATACATTAACTTCTGCATATGAACTGTATCAATACTTCTTAAATGCAAGTGATGCAGACGTTTTAAATTATTTAAATATGTTGACATTGCTTACAAATGAAGACATTCATTCAATCATGGAAAAACATCAACAAGCACCTCATGAAAGACACGCTCAAAAGACGCTAGCAAAAGAAGTTGTTTCTATGGTTCACGGTGAAAAAGGTCTTCTGCAAGCTGAAAAAGTAACACGTGCACTTTTTTCAGGTAGTTTTGATGATTTATCAGAAGCAGATTTTCGTGTTTTAAAACAAGTGTTAGATGTTTCAGAAATAACCGATATTATGGAGGCTTTGATTGCATTAGGTTTGGCTGCATCAAAAAGAGAAGCAAGAGAGTTTATTTCTAATCAAGCGATTTCAATGAATGGTGTGAAACTTACAGATCCTGAGTATCAATTCACAGTTAAAGATGCATTTTATGATCGATTTATTGTTTTAAGAAGAGGAAAGAAGAAATACGGAATTATTATTTTAAATTAAATGACAATTATCTTATTCAATCCTAAATCTCGTTTAGGAAACAATCCAAAACTACTTCATAAAATTGAGACGATGATCCGAAATCAAGGACATGCTGTCGTTTTAAAAAATGTTTTAACCATTGGGGATACCGATGGTTTTTTAGAACAATTCAAGTCAACGGATCGGTTTGTGATTGTAGGTGGTGATGGGACGCTACATCAACTTGTGAACACCATTAATATTCAGCATGTATCTCAAGATGTTACGATGGTTCAAGCGGGTACAGGAAATGATTTTTTGCGAAGCTTAAAATCTAAAGATGCATTGATTTCAGTCAAACAATCACTCATGGATTTACCACATGTAGTCTATAAAGATAAAAAACAATATTTTATCAATGGTGTTGGTATAGGATTAGATGGTTATGTTGGACACATTGTTGATGAGAGTAGAATAAAGAAATCAAAATTGGGATTTTTTAAAGCGACACTCAAAGGATTAGCCTCATATCAACCTATTCATATGATCTTGAAGATGCAAGATCAGCAAATAGAAAGTAAAAAAACATGGTTTGTTGCAGTGATGCATAGTGCATATTTTGGCGGTGGGATGAAAATTGCACCCAACGCGAGCAGAGCTTCTAAAACGCTGGAAGTCGTTGTTGTAAAAGATTGTCCAAAATGGTTATTATTTATTATTTTTCCAACAATCTATTTGGGATGGCATACACTATTTAAATCATATGTAGAGTTTTATCAAACAAAGGAAATACATATATCTACAACAAAGAAAACATATGCTCAATTTGATGGTGAAGTCACAAATTTAATTGACCACATTCACATAAAAAGATAAAAAAAGACATCGCATGATGTCTTTTTTTTATCTTTGAAATCCAATTTTCTTATATACTTTTTGAAGTTTTCTATGAGCAATCATTTTTGCTTTATCTCGACCAGCATCTAAAATGGCATCTAATGAAGGATCATTTATAAGTGCATGATATTTTTCTTGAATCGGTTTTAATGCTGCAACAACATGATCTGCAACACATAATTTGAAATCTTGATAACTCATGTCTTTATAGTGATTGACGCGTTCCTCAATGGTTGTTGTTAGTAATGCTGCATCGATTGTTAACAAATTAGAAATACCTGGTTTGTTTTCAACATCATAATATATCTTTGCTTCGGAATCCGTCACAGCAGATTTAATTTTATTTTTAACTTGATTCAAATCATCAAGCAACAAAATATAAGACTTTTGATTTTCTGAAGATTTATCCATTTTTTTCGTAGGATCACTCAGGGATTTGATTTTAGCACCTGTTTTAGGTTGGTATCCTTTTGGCACAATAAAAGTGTCTCCATAAGTATTGTTAAAACGTGTTGCTAAATCTCTTGTCAGTTCTAGATGTTGTTTTTGATCTTCACCAACTGGAACTATATCCGCATCATATAATAAAATATCTGCTGCCATGAGTGCCGGATACGTAAATAAAGAACCACGTATGCCTTCCGTTTGTTTTTGACGTTTATCTTTAAATTGTGTCATGCGCTCAAGTTCACCCATATATACAGTGGATTCCATGACATATGCCAACTGATTATGTTCTGATATTTCAGACTGAACAAATAAATTGATACGTTCTGGATTTAACCCACATGCAATATATAATGCAGCAATATCTCGTATATTTTTTTTGAGTAATGTTTTTTCAATCGGTGTCGTGATTGCATGTAAGTCCGCAATAAAAATAAAGAATTCAGCATCTTTTAATTCATCTTGAAGTTGAACAAATTGTTGGATGGCACCGATATAATTTCCTAATGTTAAACCGCCAGTAGGTTTAATGCCAGATACTAATCTCATACTTCTCCTATTCTTGTAGTGCTGCCTCTAATTCATCTAATAACTCATGTAATCTCGTAACAACAGCAGTGAAAGTTTCTTTTTTGGTTAAATCTGCACCTGCAAGTTTTGCTTGATCGACCGGATAAGCACTGCCACCTGACTTCAGCATGGCTTTGTAATTTTCCATTGCATTTGGCACACCGTTTTTAACATCACTATAAATTTTAAAGGATGCACTGTAAGATGTTGCGTATTGATATACATAATATGGTGTGTGGAATAAATGTGGAATGTACGCCCAAACATAAGGTTTATAAACTTCTTTGGTAATATCTAAACCATAATAATGTTGATACAGATCAATCATAATTTTTGATAGTGATTCAGAAGTGATAGGTTCACCATTCATTGCTTTTTCATTTGCTAGGAACTCATACGTCGCAAATAGTGTTTGACGATAGAAAGTTGCCATAATACGATCGATGGCTGTTTCTAATAATACAATTTTTTGTTCTTTGGTTTTCGCAATTTTGATTAAGTGATCTTGTAACACTTGTTCGTTAAACGTGGATGCGATTTCTGCAACGAAAATAGTATAATCTGCGATTGCCATAGGTTGTGCTTTGTTCGCAAAAATTGTATGCGCAGAATGCCCCGCCTCATGTGCAAGTGTCATGACTGACGATAACGTATCATCATGATTAAGAAGAATGTAAGGATGAAATCCGTATAATCCAGAAGAATAGGCACCGGTACGCTTACCGTCTTTTGGATAAGCATCAACATATCCATCAGCTAAAGCTTCTATTTGATTATTTCTAAACTCGTCATCATATCCTTCTAAAGCATCGAAAAATAGTTGTCTTGCTTCTTCATAAGGATATGTATGGGTATCTTTTACTAAATGTAAAAATCGATCATACGTATGGTATGCCTCTAAATTTAAATGTTTTTTACGAATCGCCATGTAGCGTTTAATAGGATCTGTATTTTCGTATGCGACATCTTTTAAATTATGAAAAACAGAGGATGGAATGTTGTTACCATGTAAAGCAGCTTCTAAAGAAGAAGTATATCCTCTTGATTGAACATTGGCTTTTAAATTCATCAAAACAAGTTGATACGTTGCTGCAAATGCAGATTTATTTTGTTCGTATCGTCTAAAAGTTGCTTCAAAGACTTTTTTTCTGTCTTCAGGATTGTCTAATTCACCAATGAGAGATGTCCAATTAGATGAACCAACTTTTTTCTTTGTACCATCACTAAAAGTGACTTCTTCATCCGTTCTATCGATGATTGCCAATGCTTGATGTAATGATGAAGGAATACGTCTTGTTGGTGAAAAGTTAGCAAGTAAACCTTCAGATTTTTCATCTAAAACATAAGCTTGCTGGTGAAATAATTTTTCTAAAGGAAAGCGATACGTGGATAAAAAATCATCTCCTTCAAGTAATCCCATCACGTGATCTTTTCCAAGTCCAATGAGTTCAGGACTTACGAAAGAAGATAACTGATTTACTTTAGAAATAACTGCCATAAGTTGTTGTGTTTTCGCTTGAAGTTGTTGATCTTTTAAGTTTAAATCACTTTTTAAATGAATATAACCGTATAAGCGATAAAATTGTTTTGTTAATGTTTCTTCAAATTCATAAAAAGCCTTTAATCCTTTTTGAGTGTTTAACGTTCCTTTGAATGTAGATAAAGTTTCTACAGCGTTTTTAAAATTTAAAAAATCTTCATCCCATAATGCTTCATTTTCATAAAATGGGCTTAAATTCCATGTTGACATAATTGTGTCCTTTCGAATAATTTACTTTATTATAACAAATTAAGGTTTAAACGATGAAAAAAACAATGAAAAAATATGTAATTTGTTACAAAAATGTCAAAATAAGGTTGCATCACGTGATATCACGTTATATAATGACTGCGCAGGTAAGTTAGATAACCTATGTAGTGCTATAGGATAAAACCTATCTCTTAAGGAGGAAGACATGATTACAATCTTCACAACACCGAGTTGTTCGTCTTGTCGGAAAGCGAAAAAATGGTTAGATGATCACAAAATTAAATACGATGAAAAAAACTTATTTAGTCAACGCATTACGATAGAGGATATCGATAATATGTTATCGAATGCAGAAAATGGATTTGAAGATATCATCTCTACACGATCAAAAATATTTAAAGAAGAGTCTTTAGATGTGGAAGATATGAAAATGAGTGAATTAAAACAATTCATCATTGACCATCCATCCGTTCTAAAACGACCAATTATTTTAGATGGTGAGAAAATGCAAGTTGGATATAATGAAGAAGAAATTCGCGTATTCATTCCAAAACGTTTAAGAGAACTGATCATGGGAAATGATTGTCCTAATTCAAAACCATGTGATTATCAAACCGCATTAAAACGCTATTTTGAAGAAATGCAAAACGAAGAACTTTCATCATAAAAAAAATGACCCTCAAAAGGTCATTTTTTATTTTCTATACTACAACTAAATGCACGATCACTTTTTCTTCGAGTTGCTAATTTTGGAATAGCGTGTTCATTTAGAAACGTATTAAATTGATACGCACCTATATCATAATCTGTAACTTCATATTCTAATTCATAGTCGACTGTACCACAGTACTCACATCGATCAATATACATGATACCTTGCTGGTAAGGCATTGAAGCTCTATAATTATCAATAGAAGCAATGAAATGTACTTGAGCATGTATGTTTGGAAAAAATTTTTCTACTGAAAACCCTTCTTGAATCATCTTATTTGCTTGAATCACATTAAGTAGTAAATGTGATTCAAATGCATTGCCTTCTTGTTGACTTTTCACCGTTAATTTATAAAAACGATCACCCTTTTGCCTGATTCTTAAGACAATTGACTGAGAAGACAACAATAAATCATTTGTATCGAAATAATAGTTTGTTTGAAGAAAAATATTATCATTTAGGACATAGTTATCCAATAAATGGTGATAATGATCTTTTGAAATGATGGTTTTAAATTCAAGTTCATGATTGTGATTCA
>Ga0181592_10004563_pt1 | contig 11459 bp, 11 predicted proteins | sample 071ome_20_FD_133755 | JGI IMG/M metagenome (GOLD analysis project Ga0181592, IMG submission 133755) | Coastal salt marsh microbial communities from the Groves Creek Marsh, Skidaway Island, Georgia - 071412BT metaG (megahit assembly) | ecosystem: Environmental > Aquatic > Marine > Intertidal...
CCAATGCGGGAACTGCAGACCATGACCGATCTTATCGCCGATCTCAAAGCCATTGCCAGTGATGCCAAGGCGTGGCCATTTGCCGAAGCACGCGCGCTGGCCAGTCGCATGGAAAAACAGGGGGCAAAAGACACGGTTCTTTTTGAAACCGGCTATGGGCCGTCGGGCCTGCCGCATATTGGCACATTTGGCGAGGTTGTCCGCACCACGATGGTGCGTCATGCCTATGAAACGCTGACCGGCCAGCCAACACGGCTTGTTTGTTTTTCAGACGATATGGACGGGTTCAGGAAAATTCCGGACAATGTGCCGAATCACGACATGCTGAAAGACTATCTGAACATGCCCTTGACCAAGGTGAAGGACCCGTTTGGCACCGCCCCATCTTTTGGCGAGCATAATAATCTGCGCTTGCAGGCGTTCCTTGATTCCTTTGGCTTTGACTATGAGTTTATGAGTTCGACAAGCTGCTATCAAGCCGGGGTGTTTGACGCGGCATTGCTCCGGGTTCTGGAAAAATATGACGCCATTATGGATATCATGCTGCCGACATTGGGCCCGGAACGTCAGGCAACCTACAGCCCGTTTTTTCCGATTTGTCCGGACAGTGGAAAAGTGTTGCAAGCCAAGGTGGTCAGCACTGATGTGGCGGCGGGGACGATTGTTTATATTGACCCCGACAGCGGTGCTGAACGTGAAATTGGTGTCACCAGCGGCCAATGCAAACTGCAATGGAAATGCGACTGGGCGATGCGCTGGTATGCGCTTGGTGTCGATTATGAAATGAGTGGCAAGGACTTAATCGATTCGGTCACCCAATCCAGCAAGATTACCCGCGCCTTGGGCGGCACGCCGCCGGGGGGCATTTCCTACGAGCTGTTTCTGGATGCGAATGGCGAAAAAATATCCAAATCCAAAGGTAATGGCCTGTCGGTGGAAGATTGGTTGCGATATGGCAGCCCTGAATCATTGGCGCTATTCATGTATGGCCAGCCGAAACGCGCCAAGCGCTTGCATTTTGACGTGATCCCCAAAACGGTTGACGAATATTACCAGCATCTTGCCAAATTGCCGGATCAAAGCCCGGCCGAACAGGTGGAAAATCCGCTCTGGCATATTCATAGCGGGATTCCAAACCAAGCCGGCATGCCGGTCAGCTTTTCGCTGCTGCTCAATTTGGCGGCGGTCTGTCATGCCGAAGATCCAGCCATTGTCTGGGCCTATGTCAGTGATTATGTCGATGGCGTGGGTCCCGATACCCACCCTGAACTTGATCGAATGATCGGCTATGCGGTGCATTATTATCAGGATATGGTACGGCCGAACAAAATCTACCGCCTGCCGGATCAAGCCGAGGCTGGGCATCTTGCTGCATTGGCAACAGCGCTTGCCGGGCTTGATGGCGATGATAGTGCCGAGGCGATCCAGTCGGTTGTCTATGCCACCGGCAAGGCGGCGGATTATGAAAATCTGCGCGATTGGTTCAAATGTCTTTATGAGGTGCTGCTTGGACAGGCTGAAGGGCCGCGCATGGGGTCATTTTTTGCGCTTTATGGTCGCGCCAAGAGTATCCGCTTGATCGAGGACGCGCTGGCCGGCAGGCTGGCCGACACCGGCAGCGCAGTGGGCGAATCGTGATCTGGCAAGGCCTTGCCGCGCTGGCGCGCTTGCTTCCGGCCGAGGCGGCGCACCGCGCCGCGGTCACAACATTGCGCTATAATATCGGGCCGCGTCCGGCGGCGATGCCAGACAGCGTTGATATGGGCGTTACGTTTGCCGGCTTGTCTTTTGCCAATCCGCTGGGATTGGCGGCTGGTTTTGACAAGAATGCCGCCTGTTTCAATGGGGCTATGCGCCTTGGCTTTGGGCATGTCGAGGTGGGCACGATCACCCCGCGCCCACAGCCCGGCAATCCGAAACCGCGTGTGTTCCGCCTTGCCGCGGACCGGGCGGTGATCAACCGCTATGGGTTCAACAGCGCTGGCATGGATGTGGCGGCCCGGCATCTTGCTGAAAATGCGCCTGGGCGATCTGGTGTCTTGGGGGTCAATGTCGGTGCCAATAAAACCAGCCTATCGCCGATTGACGATTATCATCAGGCGGTGGCGACACTGGCCACCCATGCCGATTATATCACCTTGAACATATCCTCGCCAAACACGCCGGGGTTACGCAATCTGCAAACAAAACAGCATCTGGCGGATTTACTGGCGGCTGGTCGCGCGGGGCTGGCAACGGCGGATATCAAGGGCCGAGATGTGCCGCTGTTTTTGAAAATTGCCCCAGACCTTCATACCGGCGATTTAGGGGACATTGTCACCGCCTGTATCGATGCCGGGGTTGCCGGTATCATCGCCACCAACACCACGGTCAGCCGGCCGCCAAACCTTGTTGGCCGCCATGCTGACGAGGCGGGTGGTCTGTCGGGGGCGCCTTTATTTTCGATGGCGACCGCGTTGTTGGCTGATCTCGCCCGACAAACCGATGGCCGGGTTGGATTGATCGGCGTTGGCGGTGTGGCAACGGCATGGCAGGCCTATGCAAAAATTCTGGTCGGTGCCAACCTCGTGCAGCTTTATACCGCATTGGCCCTGGATGGTCCGGAACTGCCGGGCCAGATTCTGGCTGGGCTGGCCCGCCTGATGCAGGCTGATGGCGTCAGTGATCTTGACGCGGTGCGAGGGCAGGTCAGCGACCCTGTGGCCGCGTCTCAGCACGCATTTCGCCTTCATGAAACAGTGTCAGCGCGATAGGCAAAACACCAAACCTGTCAGGTTTCGGGGCGTGAAGCTGGTTACGCGGGGCTGGCTGTTTTGGCGCCATAGCGCGCATTTCAGCCATGGTCTGAAAATAGAGCAGTGTGACAAGACGTAACGATGCCGTCAGGCTGGTGGACCGGCGCCGTTCCTGCACCAGCTGGCAGAAGTCGTGCAGCGCAATATTCTCGCGCAGCAAAATAACGTTGATCGCGTCCCAGAAGGCCTGTTCAAGCACAACAGACGTGCGCGCACCCAAAAGCCGTATGTTGCGCTTTTTTCTCAAAACAGATTGCTGCCTTTGTTGTGCGGATAGGACATGATATATCGACTAAGGTTCGTGTTGTTGTCCGGTCAGGCCAGTTCCCTCGTCACCAACTGGTGGGGTTCTTGGTCGGGTGTCCGCGCTGCGGGCAGATCGGGCACCTTGGTTATTAGACTATTTGGGTTAACCAAAAGGGTTAATTGAAAAATATCTGACCCCATCCAGTACGGTATGCAGGGTGGTTCGCGGCCAGTGCTGCCGACAATCAGATATGACGCCATTTGGTTGGTCGGGTTATTGTTTTTTGGCGGTTTTCCGGCTTGACCTTGGCGTAAGACTGGCCTATACCCAGCCTTCAAATTCTAATGTGAGGCAAGACGCCTCGCCGTCTATGGAGCTTTTGTTATGGCAAAACGCTGTCAAATCAGTGGAAAAACCGTGATGTCTGGCAATAATGTCAGCCATGCGAACAACCGCACCCGTCGTCGCTTTCTGCCAAATCTGCAAACCATGCGGATGCAGAGCGATATCCTTGGTCGCAAGATCAGCCTGCGGGTATCGACAAGCGCTATGCGGACAGTCGAAAAACATGGTGGCCTTGACGCTTTCTTGTTGCAGGCGCGCAACGCCGAATTGGCCGAAGAAGCACGCGACCTAAAGCGCGAGATTGCCGCCGCACAGGCTGCTGAATAATCAAAAGCCGTCAGATAAGATGGCCATTATAAAAAACCCCGCCTGATGGCGGGGTTTTTATTGGGCGTGACAGGGGGTGCTGCGCCGGTCAGGCGACTCGGCGCCGCGGACCACCGCTATCCTCGTCAAACAAGTCGGTCAATTGGCCGACAACCGCACCGCCCAGCTGGTCAACATCGGTAATGGTGACGGCACGCCGGTAATAGCGGGTCACATCATGCCCAATCCCGATTGCCAGCAATTCGACCGGCGACCGGTTTTCGATATAGGTGATGACCTCACGAAGATGTCGTTCAAGATAGCTGCCGCTATTGACCGACAAGGTCGAATCATCGACCGGCGCGCCGTCCGAGATCACCAGCATGATTCGGCGGTCCTCATGCCGGGCAAGCAGGCGTTCATGCGCCCATAGCAGCGCCTCGCCGTCAATATTCTCTTTCAAAATGCCTTCCCTAAGCATCAGGCCAAGCGATTTGCGCGCCCGGCGCCACGGGGCGTCGGCGGGTTTGTAAATGATATGACGCAAATCATTCAGCCGCCCGGGCATCGCCGGTTTGCCGGCCTGTTGCCACAATTCGCGTGACTGACCGCCTTTCCAAGCGCGGGTGGTGAATCCCAAAATCTCTACCTTAACCCCACAGCGTTCCAATGTCCGTGCCAGAATATCGGCGGTGACCGCCGCGATGGTAATGGGCCGGCCGCGCATCGAACCAGAATTGTCGAGAAGCAATGTCACCACCGTATCGCGGAATTTGGTGTCTTGTTCTTGCTTGTAGGACAGCGGGCTCATCGGCTGGGTGACCACCCGGTACAGTTTGGCCGCATCCAAAATACCTTCATCAAGATCGAAATCCCAAGACCGGTTCTGGTGCGCCATCAATTTACGTTGGAGCCGGTTGGCCAATTTACCGACCACCGAGGTCACATTTTCCATATGCCTGTCAAGCATGGTACGAAGCCGGTCCAGCTCTTGCGGATCGCACAGCTCATCGGCCAGCACCACCTCGTCAAATTTGGTCTCGAAAATCCGGTAACTGTCGCGATCAGCCGCATTGCGGGCATTTTGTCCGGCCATATCCGGGTTCGGGGATTCGCCGTCGGCGCTACCGTCGTCAGCGCCCTCGGCCTCCATCATCTCGCCATCTTCTGTGGCGCCCGCATCGCCAGCATCATCCATCGCTTGGCTGTCATCGCCATCGCTGGCGTCTTCACCAACGGCTGACTGTTCTCCATCCTGCTCGGATTGGCTATCGCCATTGTCATCCTGATCGTCATCATTGTCCGAATCATTATCCTGATCCGATGTGGCGTCGCCAAGATCGGATTCGAGGGCGCCAATCAGCCGCCGCGACAGTTCGGCAAACGCCGATTGATCATCCAGTGAATCGCCAAGCTGGTCGATCACCTCGCCGGCCCGATGCCGGACCCAAGGCCGCCACAGATCCATCACCATCGACAGATTTTTGGGGGGCGGCGCACCGGTTAATTGTTCGCGCAACATCAGCCGCACCACCTCGGCAATGCCGGCGTCATCGGCACTGCCCGGCGCATCGATCTGTCGGTTTTCATAGCGTTGGTTCAAGGCCGCTTCAAGATTGGCGCCAACGCCTTTCATATGACGGGCGCCAATGGCCTCGACGCGGGCGCGTTCGGCGGCCTCGAAAATCGCCTTGGCCCCATCCGGGGCAGGACAATGTTTCTTGTGGGTGATCGGATTGTGATGGGCCAGCCATAACGCCGCCCCATCCGCCGCCCCGCGCAAGCTGGCCTTTTGGGCGGCGGTGGCGGTTGGCGGCAGGGCGGGAAGACGCACATCGGCCTTGCCGATATGCGAATCGGTGCCGGCATAGGTCACTTGATGGTCTTTGCCGCCAGCAAGGGCGCGCATCGCTGCGGCATTCGACTTCAGGAATTGTGCGTCTTTTTCATGTGACGACATAATCTCTATCCTGCTTGTTGCGGGTCAGCCGGTAACGGCTGATGCGATGCGTGCGCGCCGGTCCGGCGGTTGCCAGCGCGGCTAGCTGGCATTGGCCTGCCGAATAGGTGCTTCCGGCAAGTCGATCCCAAAGCAACGCTGGTAATATTCTGCCACTGTCGGCCGTTCAATTTCGTCACATTTGTTCAAGAAGCTAAGACGGAACGCCAAGGTGATATCACCAAAGATACTGGTGTTTTCTGCCCAGGTGATCACGGTGCGCGGTGACATCACGGTCGACAGGTCCCCAGCCATAAAGCCCTTGCGGGTCAGGTCAGCCATCCGCACCATCGCCGATACCTGTTCGGTTCCCTTTTTGTCGGCATATTGTGGCAGTTTGGCGGTGACGATATTGACCTCGTCGTCATGCGGCAGATAGTTCAATGTCGACACGATGGACCAGCGGTCCATCTGGCCTTGGTTAATCTGCTGGGTGCCGTGATAAAGGCCGGTGGTGTCGCCAAGGCCAACCGTATTGGCGGTTGCAAATAGCCGGAAATGGGGGTGTGGATGGATCACCTTGTTGCTATCAAGAAGGGTCAGCTTGCCATCAACTTCAAGCACCCGCTGAATAACAAACATCACGTCGGCCCGGCCGGCGTCATATTCGTCAAATACCAGCGCCACCGGGTTTTGCAGCGCCCAGGGCAGAATCCCTTCACGAAATTCGGTCACCTGCTTGCCGTCACGCAACACGATCGCATCTTTGCCGATCAGGTCGATGCGGCTGATATGGCTGTCAAGATTGACCCGGATGCAGGGCCAGTTCAGACGTGCGGCAACCTGTTCGATATGGGTCGATTTACCGGTGCCGTGATAGCCTTGGATCATCACCCGGCGGTTGTGGGCAAAGCCAGCCAAGATGGCAAGGGTGGTGTCGGTGTCGAACTGGTAGTTGGGATCAAGGGTCGGCACATAATCGGAGCCTTCGCTGAAGGCTGGCACGACCATGTCAATATCGATGCCGAATGTATCACGCGCGTTGACCTCGATATCTGGCGCCGTCAGCGCATGGGCTGGTGTTGGCGCAAATTTGGCGTTGTCAGACATAACAGTTCGAACTCCACATAAAGCTGATTTCAGATTTAGACAGCGGCAGGTTTACCACCTTTTGTCAGGCTCTTCCGGATCAATGAAAAGGCAAGATTGATCTCTTTTAACCGTTCTTCGGCCCCCGCGTCACCCCCATTTTTATCGGGGTGGTTTTCTTTCACAAGCTGTTTGTATTGCTTTTTGACAATATCAAGATCATCAACCGGTGCCAGTTTTAGCGTGTCCCAAGCGGCACGTTCCTCGGCTGACAGTAGGCGCCCCGGTTTTGACGGGTCGCGCTTGTCAAAATCAAACAGCCCCAACGGGTCGGTAAAGGCCCCGTCACTAAGCTGGCCGGTGGCAAATTTCCAGCTTGGCCGCTCCCATGTTGTGGCGCGGCGTATCTCGGCCTCAAGGGCGGCGCCGTGCAGGCCGTCATAATAATTCCATGCCTTGTTATAGGCGCGCACATGGTCAAGGCAAAACCATAGATAGTCACGCAGCGCATCGCGCGACCGCGGGGCAGGATACATGCCTTCAAGCGGACAGCCATCAGCCGCACAGCGCCGCGGCCCCGCCTCGCCGGTTGCGGCATCGGGATTTTCCGTTCTGATATCTGGCGCACGCGCTTGTCTTTTCATATAACCAAGTATAGGTCACTACCATTTGTAGGCAACAGAAACCGTCGAGGAGACAGCATATGGCCACCGCCGAGATGATCACCCAAAAGCTGGTTGCAGCCTTTCAGCCAGAGGCCATCGATGTGCAGGATGTCAGTCACCAGCATGCTGGCCATGCCGGGTGGCGCGAAGGCGGCGGTACGCATTTTGAAGTCACAATGCGGGCGGCTGTTTTTGCCGGCAAGTCACGGCTTCAGCGTCACCGGCTTGTTAATGAGGTGTTAGCAGACGATCTGGCCGGCAGCATCCACGCCTTGCAATTGCATCTCAGCGACTAGCGCCGCCAATCTGGGGCGTTACTGGCTACAGATTGTCTTCTGCATAGCCGACACAGCTATTGAGCAAATGCCGCCGTTGTTGCTGTTTTGCGGCATCGCTAAAACTGCCGGTTTCGCGGCGTTCGCGGACCTGCTGGCCATATAATGTCTGATAGGCAATCGTTGCCACCGGCCCCATAAGTTCGGAAATATGGGTGCAGCCATGTTTGCCGCCAATGGCCGCTTGTACGGTTTTGCGCCAGCCCGGACCAATCTGCAAGCCAACCAGCGCATCAAAGACGTCATTGGCTTGCGGGCATACAGCATACGGCCCGCTGACGGTGATCACTTTGGCAGCGGTGATCACCCGCTGATCGGTCATGGTGATTCGTAAAATCATGTGATGAACCGGCATGTCGGGTGTTACCGTGCCGCGAAAATCGCTGGGAAAACTATAGGTTTTGTGATCGGTCAGCTCGGCCTCAATGTCATAAAGCCCATCACTGCGGACAAACCCGTTCACGGTGATCTGCCGCTGATGCACATGTTCACGCGTGACCTCGGCGGCGGGCAGGCTGGTCGGATGGTCCTGCCCATAGGGGGTATGGATTGGCGTTGCGGTAGCGGATTTGGTCATGGTCACTTCACCGATTTGTCAGCTGGCCCACAGACGCAATGTGGTCAGGCGGTTGCCTTCCCGTTTGACAATGCGAAAGCGGATATCATGAAAACGAAATTCCTGGCCGGGGCTGGGGATTGTGCGGCTTTCATACAGCACAAGGCCGGCCAATGTTGAGGCATCTTCGTCAGGCAAGCTCCAGCCAAGTGCCCGGTTCAGATCGCGAATGGTGACATTGCCATCAACAACCCATGAACCGTCTGCCTGTGCCGTTAGGCCGGCCAGCAATATGTCATGTTCATCATCAATATCGCCAACAATTTCCTCAAGAATATCCTCAAGCGTCACAATCCCGCGGAAATCGCCATATTCGTCAACCACCACGGCAAAATGTTCACGCCGTGTCCGAAACGCCTGAAGCTGGTCAAACAGCAAGGTTGTTTCCGGAATGAAATAGGCGTCGCTGGCGATGTTCTGGATCAGATTTGGCTCAACCGGTTTGGTGCCGCCCGCCTCGGCATCACCCAAGGCGCGAAGCAGGTCTTTGACATGAAGAACCCCGATAATATTGTCCGGCTTGCCGGAATAGACAGGGTGCCTAGTATGGGGCGACTTTAACACATTGCGGAGAATATCATCGATATTGTCATCGGCATTGACCATGCTAACCGTACCCCGATGGGTCATGATCTGGTCAACCGACAGCGCATTCAAATCAAGGATAGATGACAGCATCGCATTGCGTTCGCGGTCTTCGGCATTTCCGTTAACGCCCTGCAATTCGATTAACCCGCGCAATTCTTCTTCCCGGTGGTTTTCATCATCGGTGGCCGGCCGGATTAACTGGCTGGCAAGCAGGCGGATCCCCAGTGACAAAGGGCTTAGCGCCCGCACCACCCATTTAACCGCCGGGGCAATCTGCAACGCATATTTGTCGGCATAGGCAAATGCATAGGTTTTTGGCATCACCTCGGCAAACACCACCAGCAGAACGGTCATCGCAATGGTCGCCCAGACCAACCCGCCCTCACCGAACAGTGATATGGCAACGCTGGTGGCCAGCGCTGATCCCAACACATTGACCGCATTATTGCCGATCAGGATCGATCCGATCAGCCCGTCACGGTCGGCGCGGAGTTCTTCAACAATCGCCGCCCGGTCATTACCCTTGCTGGCAAGCTGGCGCATCCGCGCATCAGACGCGGCCGTCAAGGCGGTTTCAGCGCTTGAGAAAAACGCCGATGTCAAAATCAAAAACAAAATGATCAGGGCCAAAACCCATAGGCTAGCCAGCATGGGCACCTCGTTCCAATAGGGATTTGACGCTGGCGACCGGCACATCACCGCTGACAAAGCTGTCGCCGATGGCGCGCACCAGAATGAAATGCAGCTGTCCGTTTCGGGTTTTTTTGTCATGCTGCATATGGCCGATCAGGGTGGCGGCATCCGCATGGCCGGCGGGTAGGTCAGATTGACCGGCCGGTAGGCCGTGACGCCGCAGATGCGCATGGCAAAGGTCGCGGTCAGGCGCCGCACACAGGCCAAGATCAACCGACAGATCAAAGGCAAGCCCCATGCCGGCAGCAACCGCCTCACCATGCAGCAAGCGGCCGTCATAGCCGGCTACCGCCTCAAACGCATGGGCAAAGGTATGGCCAAGATTCAGCAGGGCGCGTTGCGCTTTTTCATGTTCATCCGCCTCGACGATCCGCGCCTTGGCTTGGCACGACTCAAAAATAGCCTGCATCACCGCATCTGGCGCCAAAGCCAGCACCGAATCGCCATTGGATTCAAGCCAGTTGAAAAAGCCGGCATCACCCAATAGCCCATATTTCACAACCTCGGCATAGCCAGCCAGCAATTCACGCCGCGGCAAACTGGTAAGAAGGCTGGTGTCGGCAAGGACCGCGCGGGGCTGGTAAAAGGCGCCGATCAGGTTTTTGCCGGCGCCCGCATTGACCCCGGTCTTGCCGCCGACCGAGCTGTCGACTTGGGCCAGCAGGCTGGTTGGAATTTGCACAAAATCGACCCCGCGCAGCAGACTGGCAGCGGCGAATCCGGCAAGATCGCCAACCACGCCGCCGCCGAAGGCAATCAGTAACACTGACCGGTCAACGCCGATGCGTAAAATGTCGTCCAGCAAAGCAGCAAGCACCCGCATTGATTTGCTGGCCTCGCCGGCAGCAACGACAAAGCTGTCAATTTTACCAGCTGCCGGGGCCAGTCCAGCCTTTAGCCGGTCAAGATGCAGGGCGGCAACATTGGCATCGCTGACAATGACGATATGGCGGCCCTTGGCGATGTCGCCAAGCTGCCCAGCGGCATCATCGATCAGCCCCGGGCCGATGATGATATCATAGGCGCGGGACCCAAGGCCGACAGTGAGCGTTTTACGTTGCATATGTTGTCCCCTACTGCCTGCCCAGAAATGTGTCAAGCGACTCGAGCATGGCGCGAACAGCCCGCTGTGCGGTCATCCCGTCGGTGTCGATATGGATATGCGCCCGTTGGTAAAACCGGGTGCGCTGGTCAAGGAGCTTGATCAAGGTTACCAATGGGTCATCAGCATGTAGTAACGGGCGTGATTTGGTGTTGCCAATACGGGCAAGCAGGGTCTCCGGCGCGGCTTTCAACCAAATAACATGGCTTGATTGCAGCATCAGCTCTGCGGTGTCTTCCTGACAAAAGGCGCCACCACCAGTGGCGATAATTTTTGGCGAGCCGGCAATTGTTTTGGCCAGCGCGGCACGTTCCATTTCCCGGAATTTGGCTTCACCGGCAATCTCGAAAATCTCGGCAATGCTGATCCCGGCGGCGTCAACCACCTGTTGATCGATATCGGCAAACTCCAGCTTTAACGCCCGCGCAATGCGGCGGCCAATCGCCGATTTGCCGCTTCCCATCAGCCCAACCAACGTTAGCGGACGGTCAAGCCGTGCCACCACGGTGGCGGCGATGTCTTTTAGCGGTCGTTTTTTCATGGGTGGGGCTGCAGCAGGATTGGTCATTGCGCTATGATAGCGATGCACTGTCGCAAGGGAAATAGCGGATCGTTCCGGTTTTGCCATGTTGGTCGAAAAAACTGCCAAAATTGGGACCGGGACTGGTCAGTTTGCCAAATTGCCGACATAATCTCGACATAAACAGGCCGTTTGTTATGGCAAAGTTAGGATGCCGGC
>Ga0181592_10004566_pt1 | contig 11456 bp, 14 predicted proteins | sample 071ome_20_FD_133755 | JGI IMG/M metagenome (GOLD analysis project Ga0181592, IMG submission 133755) | Coastal salt marsh microbial communities from the Groves Creek Marsh, Skidaway Island, Georgia - 071412BT metaG (megahit assembly) | ecosystem: Environmental > Aquatic > Marine > Intertidal...
CATAAACATGTCTTGAGTTTTTTCATCATATTTCACTTTGGATGTGTCAATTCCTTTTGACCTCAAGTATTTGATAAAACCTGGCATTGTGATTGGAATAATTTGATGTTTACCAACAGCAAAAACCTTTCCAGATCTCTGTGCCGCATACACCTCATCCACTGTCATCTCAGTGAGGTTTTTACCTAAAATGGATTTTGCACCACCAGGTGTATCACCAGCTGTTCCCCTGTTAACAGAATTAACTCCACCTTCAGCACTTGAAATTAGTTTAGCAAGTGGACCAGATGATGAAACACTTCCATCACCACCAGTTCCTCCACCACCAGTTGGAGATGGTTGTTCAGTTGGTTGGTCAAACATGTTCTTAACACTTCTAACCAAATCATTCACAATTGGAATTTGATCTACAATATAAGAAAGATCATCTTCAATCTTTCTTTGTTGTGTTGGATCTGGTTTGTAACCCATCATGTCAGCAATAAGTGAAACTGCTGGACCAGCAACCCACTTGAGTGCATTCCACAGAGGTTGAATCACATAATCATTAAGAACTTTGAAAAACTCTCCAACTTTTTTGAAGAAATCTTGGATTGATTCAACAATCGTTTCCAAGTTTTGAGCAATAGCAGTAAATATTGATCCAAGAAGAACATTCTTGAGATATGTCATTACTCTATCTAAGAATGGAATCTTATCAACTGCTCCTTTTGCAAGGGATCCCACACGACGAGCAGACTCAAGAGTTGCCTCTCTTATTCCTCGAAGTAAATTCAGTCTTCTCTTATTCTTTTCCTCTTGATTCTTTTGTTTAAACTCAACTCCTTTCTTCAAAGTGGTAATCAAATTTTGAATCGAGTTATTCAAATCTGAGAAAGATGCTTGAATTGGAGAAACACCTTCTTTCTTTGGTTTATCTAACTTTTCGAAAATCTTATCAAAGTTAATTTTTGGTGCGTTAACCACCACTGGATTTGGCACCTTAGGAGAAGAGGAAGTTGTTTGATCTTCCTTTTCCTGTTTCCCAAGAAGTTTTTGTGCAACATTACTTCCAGATACTTTCTTTTCTGGTGTTTTTCCCGATGGCAACAATCCTTTTGCCAATCCAGCTGCAAGTCCTGCGATTGCCATAATTAACCCACCGCGTTATAGAGTGATCTCGTCATCAAAGGAGTCAAATCATTTGGATCAGAAGGACTGATTGATGGTGGAATCTTTTGATTTGCTGATGATGAGGCCACAGGTTTTGGTTTAGATCCACCAAGTGGAAGAGGAATCACAGAAACCTCTTGAGGTTTTGGTGGATTGTTAAAGAGTTCTTGTTGAATTCTTCTAGATTCTGGACTAACTTCCATCTTCATGAACTCTGGTGAAAAATCAACTACTGGTGCATCTGGAAGTCCCTTTTCAGCAAGTTTTGGTTTGACTGTTTGATCAGGTTTTGCAACAGATTGGAGATCAACTGATGGTGTTTTGAGTTCTGGTATTCCCAGATCATGATTCCATTGTAATTTCGATGGATCATATCCCTCATACAATCCTCCTTTTTTAGTTGAATCAAGAATCTGTTTTTGAATTTCCTGAGAAGTTGGAGCTGCCTCAGGAGTAAACTCTTCCATTCTCGATTCAGCATATTTTAAATCATTTTGTAACTTGCTAAGTTTTTCTTTTTGGCGTTCAATATTTCCCTCAATATTCGATCTCATTGCTCCCGTAACTTTCATCTTAGGATCATTGAGTTGTTGAGTAAGTTTATCGATATAAATTTCTGTTTTCTTGATCTCTCCAGAAACTCTATCTTTTTCTTTTTCAGCTCTTCCTAGTTCATTATCAGCATATTGCTTTTCACCACCTCTGAATAAACCAGTAAGCCAATTACCAAACATAGCACCAGCTTGAGCAGCTGCTGGGTCCTGACCAGTAGCTGCAGCCATTGCTGGAGCAGTTGCTTCTATTTCATCAAAAACTTCTCGTGATTGTTTTTCTCTTTCTGTGAGTGGAGGTAATCCCTGAGCTTCTCTTATCTGATCTTCTTCAAGGTTTTGTTGTTGTAATCGATTCAGATCTGTTTCATATTGTTGTTTTGCTGTTTGTCCAACTGCAATTCCAGTGAGTGATAATAAGAATAAGGGACTTGTTAGAAAAGCAAATAAACCTTTAAGTGCTCCAAGAGCGGTTAAAAGTTTAGCACCAATATCAAGGGCAAGTAAAGCCAACAATCCACCAAAAATAATTGGTAGAGTTTTTATCATAAAGTTTGAAAATTCGTCTATCCTTCTCTGATTCGCTGGATCTTCAAGCCACTTTACAAATGCAAGAACTGCACTACCAACTGCAACGTTTGTAAGATATGTCTTAATTCTATCTAAAAATGGAATCTTTTTGACGATTCCACCGAGCATTCCACCCAAACTAAAAGATGGTTTCTTTTTCTCTTTTTCTTTTTCTTTTGCTGCTCTCTGAGCATCAAGAGCTGCTTTGTTTTCAGCATCAGCAGTTTTTTGATCAATTGCAAGTTGTCTCTCTAAAACAGCATTGATGGAATCTAATGCTGCAGCAATTTTTACAAAACTATCAGGAATACTTTGAATTACTTGTTCCTTTTCTTCTTCCTCTTGTTCCTCTTGATTACCAACACGAATGATGGCTCCCATGGCAGATCCAATGGATCGTGTTCTGGGTCGATTGACAACTTTATCAAAATTTGTACCAGAAACTCTTACAACAAATCTTCCAGTCTTTCCCTTTACTCTTTTGTATTCATTGGTGAAAAGTTCTGTCTCTTCCGATGACATCTCACTTCCAGTCATTCGACCAGAAGCCATCTTCTCTCTCAAAAGAGTCTTATAAGTTTCATAATCAATATCTGAAGTATCTTCTAAACCTAAAGCTCGAGCAATGACTTCATCAATTTCATCCGAGGCAATCTCTTCCTGCTTCTCTTTATTTGGTTCATAAAGAGCAAGAGCTGATTGAGTTTGCTTCGGGTCGTTAGCCATTTCTTGCCTTCATTTTTTGTTCTTCCTCTTCAAGGTGTTGTTGAAGAAGTGTGACATAAACATCACGTTCCCAAGGAATCATATTCTCAATTTCTGTCAAAGAATATTTATGGTACTGCATGAGAGCAAAATTCAGTTTGAAATAATGCTCCAGGTCCATGTGTACCATACTTACACGAAAAAACTTGAGAGACCCTCCAGCACCACAGTGCTTTCAACTTGTGTTTTGGGATTTACAACTTCAATGGTGTGAGCGAGTTTTGGCATTGTCTCAAAGAACCTTTCAATCTCTTTGAATTGAACAGAATTCATCTGTTCCAAAAACTCAATCACTTCTTTCTTACTTACATCCGATGTTGTCCAAACTTCATCTTCACTGTAAATTTTATCAATGCAACTTGCAATCAATTCAAATGATTGATCGATGTTTGCACCAGCACCAAAATCAAAATTGTTCTTGATAAACTGATCAAGTGATGGATAAGACATTTCCATCATCAATTCATCATTCAACCTAATCTGTTTATTGTGTTCTGGATCCTCTTGAACTTGGATCTCATCCAGATTGATTGTGATTGTGATTGGTGTTACGCCATCATCAGGTGCATTAATAACAACTTCAACTTCTTCACCAACGGATTTACCACGAATATTCAAAAACAAATATTCAATATCAAAAGTAGGAAGTTTCTCAACTTTAATTCCTCTAGTCAAAATGCAACTTTTGAGAACACCCTTAATTGCATTTGTGATCTGTTTGGTATCTTCAGTTTCCAGTGCCAGAACTAAAAGTTTTTCTTCTTTAACTAAAAATGGTCTATATTGAATCGGCTTTTTTGTTGAAGGTAATACCAACTCATAAGTTGGCGTCGCAATCTTGGGTAATGGCATTAGTAATCAATTCAGTAAAATTATTTAGGAGGTCTGATAACGCCTTCTGACGTAACGAATGAAGTTCATATTCACAGTATATTTTAACACATCTTTGTTTCCATAACCAACAGCTGTTGGATTAATACTAATGGGATAAGCTCCGATGAAATTATATTCGATTGCCATTCGATCGGTGTAAGAAGATGCATTATCCGATCCAACATCTTTCTCAAACTTAGTGATATAAACACCATCAGAACGATAATCATTTGGATATGCAACTCGATATGATGCATATCGATTAGCGAACTGAGTTTGATCTTCGGACATTCCAGAAATATAATCAATCCACCCATCAAACATTTCAATTACATCATAACGACGATTTACCATAAAGGTAAAAGCAACATTAGTATAAGAACGTCGATAAGCTAATTTCTCATCAACACCAGCGTAATCATTTGTCACATCATGAGTAATCAAATCACTTCCAGGAAGTTGAACATCAGAACACATCAATTCAACATCTTCACCACTCTGAGCATAATTTAATGCTCTGCTACCAGAATTCAGATAACCAACTACCTCAGCAGGTGGTTGAAGTTTTACCTGATAAACAGATTGTTGTGCAACATGAAGAATTCTACTCTTTAACTCGGAATTCCTTATGCCTCTGGGAGTTGGACCCGCCATCTAAATACTTTTTGGGACATTTCTTGTATTTATGGGTGAATCTTGTAAATCTCTTTATAAACCATCCAATCCAAAAAAGTATAAAGGGAATCCAAATAATATAGTGTGTAGAAGTTCTTGGGAAAGACATTTCTGCAGGTGGTGTGATTTGAATGAAAATGTACTATCTTGGGCATCAGAAGAGTTCAGTATTCCTTACATAAAACCCACTGATGGGAAGGTACATCGTTATTATCCTGATTTCATCTGTGAAGTTAAGGAACAAGATGGAAAAATCAAAAAGTACATTATTGAAGTAAAACCCAAGAAACAGACACAACCACCAAAGAAACCCTCAAGAGTAACAAAATCTTATATCTACGAATCAACTCAATATGCAGTGAATCAAGCAAAGTGGAAATACGCTGAAGAGTTTGCAAAAGATAATGGAGTTGAATTCAAAATAATAACGGAAGAAGACTTGGGTATCAAACCTTATGGAAAATCCAAACAGAATAGACGAAGACGTTGATAGAATCATCAGTATGAATGATTCTGATGATCAAATGGAAGCGATACTATCAATTCTTACTGAAACAGAATTGATACCCGAAGTTGGAAAATATTACACATTTGTTTATGAAGCAAAAACACCAAGAGTTACATATGACGAATATCCTCTAATTGCTTGTGTTGGTGTTTATAAATGGGGATTCAGAGGACTCAACTATCACTGGAATGATTTTAGAAATTATAATTGGGATGAAGTGATTGGATTTCTTCATGTTGTTTATCAATCTGAATTGAATGATATGAGATCAATTCCATATCAAAAATACAAGATAAATACCTAAAAACCACCTTCACTCAATGGCAGAAGTTACGAACACAAGAATTTGGAAAGGTGTCGAAGTCGATGAATATACCGACACAAGTTCTGGTGCCATTAGTTTATATCAGTACGGAAATAAGACAACATCAACTCTCTTAGCATCTTCACCATCAACTGGTTCCATTGATGGATCGACTTGGACAATTGATAATAACACTCTTTTCACAAATCTCTACAATAGTGAAAATCCTTCTCAAAGTTTATCCAACGATGAGTTTGAACAACTTTTTTATAATGAAGGAAGACAGGTTTTCAATGATGATCGTGCATTAGTTCTAAATGATGAACTCAGTTATGAGAATGTAGTTGTATATGAGAATAACACTACACAGTTCGCACAAGTCAACACAGTTCCTGGTGTCATCGATCCCAAAACACATCAAGTTGTTACTGATGAAGGAAAACTTTCCGATTATGACATTTACGGAAATTCAACTTCCCCAGTTGTAGAAAGTGGTGATCAATATAACTCTTCAACATATCTTTCAGCAAATGAAGGAATCAGAGCGTTATCTCAGGAAGAATCGGGATTAGTTGGTTCGGGTGTTAGATCCTTTGCCACCCCCAATCGTGGTACTTCTCTAAGAAGTGCTTCAATGTTGAGATATCCAGAACAAAATCTCACACAACTTGGATTTGATTATATTCAAATCACGGCTCATGACTATCAATCTGGAACAAAAGCTTCAACATCAATTTCCAATATTGATAGAGTAGGTGGGCAAGTTGGACCAGCTGTTCAACTTCCAATGTTACCAGCCGCAGAATCAACATCAGTTGATTGGCAACAAGACTCTTTGAATGAGATCCAAGCATACTTTGGTCAACTTGCAATGGACGCAATGGAGAAAGGTTCTGAGGGAAAAATTGATCAAGCATTCAGTACATTGATCAAAGGAACAACTAATTTTGCTACGGACGTTGCAAGTAATGACAATACAAAGGCAGCAATCAAAGCTTATTTTGCTGGTCAAGCCGTTGGTGCAAACATTCTTTCTCGTTCAACTGGTTCAGTTATTAACCCAAACCTAGAATTGTTGTTTAAGGGTCCCAAATTAAGACAATTCAATTTCAATTTTAAATTGCGACCAAGAAGTGCAAGTGAGGCTTCGATTGTAAAACAAATCATCAAGTTCTTCAAAACAAACATGGCTCCACAAACAGGTGGCCAAAACTTGTTCCTCTACACACCAAATATCTTCAAGATTGAATACATTTATTCTGGAGGAGGTCAACATCCATATCTAAATAAGATTAAACCATGTGCTCTTACTAATTTTACTGTAAATTATGTTCCTGATGGTTCTTACATGACTTACCAAGATGGATCAATGACTGGTTATGACATTGCCCTGGGAATGAGTGAAATCCGTCCTATCTACTACGAACAACAGATTAACGCACCAGGAGTTGGTTACTAATGGCTAAAAAGTATTTTAGATATGTTCCAGATTTCGATTATGTAAGTCGTCTTCCTGGTTCAAAAAACATTTCTGATTATGTAGAAACCAAAAACCTTTTTCGTAGAGGAAAGATTCGTCCTGACATTTTCAATGATCTTTCTTATTTCACCAAGTATAAGATCATTGGTGACGAAAGACCAGATAATGTAGCATATAAGTTATACAGTGATGAGAATCTTGATTGGTTAATCATGTTATCAAATAACATAATCAATCCAGAAAATGAATGGCCACTTAGCCAACAATCATTTGATAACTACCTACTTTCAAAGTATGGTTCTTATGAGAACATCTACAACACTCATCATTATGAAACTCAGGAAGTAAAAAATAGTTCACAGAGAGTTATCCTCCAAAAAGGATTAGAAGTTCCTCAGGATTTCTCTGTTACCTTTTATGATAGTGGAAGAAGAACAGAAGTGGTAGCTACCAACGTTACAGATGCCATTTCAAACTATGAATATGAAAACCGTATTCAAGAGAACAGAAGAAACATCTTTGTTTTGAAACCATTCTATCTGAATGTTGTAATTGAAGACATTCAGAAGTTTATGCCTTATCCAGAGGGAAGTTCTCAATATGTTGATTCAACTCTGGTAAGAGGAGAAAACATCAGACTTTATAACTGAGCATAAAAAAGAGAACCATTTCTGGTTCTCTCAAGAGATTAACTATCTGCAAGTCTTGAAAAATAAGCCATCGGATCATCATCTTCATCTGATGAAGTTGTTTCCGTTCGACTTTGAGAAGCCTTATAAGACTCTTCCAGTTTTTGCATCACTTCCGTTTCACTCACAGTTTTCTGTTCAGAAGCTGCGTAGTTGTCATACTCAGTTTCTTCATCAACTGTCAATTTACGGGTTGACTTGTTACCCAGAACATAATCCAAACGTTTCTTCAGTTCATCATAAGTTTTGAACTGATCGGCAGCTGTGATTGCACTGAGAGAATATTGTTTCTTCCAGATTGCTTCGAGTGCATCGTCATCATCCAGAAGGGGACCAGGACGATCAAACTCAGACTTATCATAGTTCCAATAACCATCTTTCTTCTGCAACTTCAGTTTGAAGTTAGCACCCTGCCAGAAATCGAAGGGATTGATGGGAGTTTCATCTTCAAACTCAGGTTGCATAACATCCATGATCATGTTGAAGATCTTCTTACCAAACTTGTAAAGAAAAACCTTACCCTCATTTTGAGGATTGGCGGGATCCTTTACAACATAGATGTTACTGTAGAAAGAAAGTTTACGTTTTTGAGCACGAACTGTTTCTTTATCCTTATCATTACCACTGTTCCACAGTTCCCTGTTGAGTTCACTCACTGGATCCTTACCACCATTGGTAGTCAGAGAGTTCTCAATGTACCACCCACCAGGACCCTGGAAAGCGTGTGAGAACATCTTAGCCCAAGGAAGATCCTCTCCATCCACAGCGGGAAGGAAACGAATTACAGCATAACCAGTACCAGATTTATCCATTTCAGGTTTCCAGTAACGATCATCAGCAGATCCACTGGAACCAGAGTTCATCTTCTCAACCTCCTTAACCAGTTTAGAGGTTAGGTTTCCGAGAGAAGAGTTCTTTTTTAGTTGATCAAAAGACATTTGTGTACCTTGTATTTGTTAGTATTTGGCTTGTCCCTTAGCTTTTAGAGGATTGGGTAGCCTCTCCAGTTATTATAACAGATTCACGACTCCATGATTGATTTCTTCATGGTGTTGATAGTTTTTGTCATATTACTAAAAACATAGTTCAGATCCACGTTCTGTGGAAATCCCAGTTGCCTTGCAGAATCGATGATACTCTCTTTCATCTGTTTGGCTTCTGGATCATCAGATAAACTCATCCTTGTGTAAAGAACTTGTTGTTTGGTAAGAAGTTGCTCAAGGAGTTCAACGTGATACAACTTTTCCTCTTGATTCATCGATGGAAAAGTGAAAACATTTTTATAAATCTGATCTTGTAGTTCAGAGATTTCTTTCAATTCCTCTTGAACGAACTCTGATTTGAAAAAACTCATGAATCTCCTACTACTATTTGTTTAAGAACCTTTTTAAACTTGAACACATCTATATTTACAAAGGAATGATATTTTTTTATTAGAGAACTGACGGTTTCCCACACTGGGTCTTGGAGTTTCTTATCAAGGTCTTTAACAAAGAAGAATATTTTATCATAGATCAACAGAGTTTCCAAAGAAATCTCTTTTGCTAGATATTTCTTCAGAATAATTGGGTGTCCTGAAGAACAATTGAAAACTTCATCGACTTTATGTTCACCAAACAATTGTTCTGATTCTTCTTTGAAGAGATAACTCAAAGACTGAATCTTTCTCTTCCATTCTGTGTAATTCTTCTCCCCATTCTGAACAATCTCACCAATCCAGAGTGTTTGGGGGTCATCACAAGTGACGAAGTTGGAAACAAAAAAATCAACAACTTCTCTATCATCTTTTTGTCGTGATAACTTCTCGAAGAAGAATCGATCTTTCCTTTTATAGAAAGAATTTAGAGATGCTCGTGATTTACCACAATACTTGTGATAATCATATGATTCTCTTGTGAAATGATTCTTTAATCCAAGATATGATTTATAACAATCGAAGGGTTTCACTTTGGGAATCATAAAGGAAGTTTAGCATGTGATGTTTTCTTCAGGAAATTAAACTCCATTGCTTCACATTTCAATTTCTCTTTGAGAGGTTTTGAAATGAGCTTTGGAATTGAATCATAATCAACTTCATTGATTTCACAGAAATGCACAATGGCATCCACATATCTCATGCTAGGATTGTTTTTGACAATTGTTTCAATCTCCTCAGCAAACCTACTTGAGCAGTAAAACTTCTTCTCAAAGATTTCTTCAATGTTATTTTCAGGATTGGCCATAGTCCTGTAGTTTGAATTCCACAAACTCTCTAATGTAATCAGAGAGAAGCTGGATGTACTTTCTTTTGTCATACTCTTCATAAACAACACATTCCCCATCTTCACATGACATGATGATGACAAACTTCTTCACCATTATACCAGTCATTTCATATAACATGCAAGCATATGCTGCACATTGTACAAAATAGTGTTCAATCCATTCTTTGGGTTTGGGTTTCTTACTTGTCTTAAAGTCAATTACCGCAAGTTCACCATTATATTCTGCGATACAATCGACAGTTCCTGCAACTCCAAGTTCTAAACTATAAAGTGCTTGTTCAATGGCGTGAATGTTATTGATCTTATTCAGATCAGATTTCGCTTGTTTGAATAAGAAATCAGACAGAGGCTGAACTTCTGGTAAATCTTTGTTTAACAGATAATGTTCAGTCAGTGTGTGCATGTCAGTGCCACGACTTGTTGCTGCCTTCGTAACTCGATTCGCTTCATCATTACCAACTCGTTCTCTCCACTGACGAAAAACCTCACGATTATAATGACTAATAATAGAGGTGATAGATACTAACTTTTGTCCATCAGGAGTGTCGTAGTATCTAACACCATCAATAGTTTCACGTTCAAGTTGTGGATAATCAATTTCAATATGATTGAACATTATAAACCAAGTTCATGTTTAGCAATGATGTACTCTTTAACGAGTCCAGAACGGCAAATGTCTTCTGCCTGAAACTCTATTGTATCAAATGATGGCATATTTGTCAAGATTCTCATGAAATCAACAATACCATTCTTTTCAGCAGTTTTGATAAGATCAGTTTGAGTTGCATCACCACAGAACATGATTTTGGAATCTGTACCAACTCTGGTAATCATCGAATCCAGTTCGTGGAAGTTCAAGTTCTGAAATTCATCAACAAGTACAATTACATTATCAAGAGTAGTTCCACGAATGAATGATGTACTCCAGAAACTAATTGTTCCTTGTGCTTTGAGATTTGCATAGAGCATCTCAAAAGAATTATCATCTGGCATCTCGAACATGTACTTCACCATGTTCTTATATGGGATCTGATAGATATCCGACTTATCCTCATGGTCTCCAGGAAGGAAACCAATCTCACGAGTTGGAACCAATGACCTTACAATGTAAATCTTCTCATAAGGTGTCTTTGGGTCCAAGACATCCAACAGAGCATTATAAAGAGTAATGAAAGTTTTGCCAGTTCCAGCACAACCATAAGCAACCAAGTTTTGATCTAACTTATATTGTTTGAAAAATAACTCTTGATTTTCAGTCAATGGTTCAATCTTCCTGATGTAATCAAGATTGATTGGTTTCTTCCTTTTCATAAGACGATTACTAGTACCAAAGGGAACAGGGTTCTCCTTTCTTTTTCTTGCTGGCATACTTTCAGTCGTAGTGTTTTAGATTACTGCCTGGTTGCTTTTTCGCAGACGAGATAATGTCTTTCCAGCCGGGGTGTTTGGTGTAAAGTTTTCCAAATGGATCCCCCATCTCAACTCCCATAACAGGAGCATTATCTGGAGTGTAATAACGCTCCCAATTAGGATTATCAACTAACCATTGATCCCAGTCGTGAATACTCATCACAACTTCTTTGGTTTCACCAGTTTCTTTGTTTTTTACTGGGTACGTCGCCATA
>Ga0181592_10004569_pt1 | contig 11453 bp, 9 predicted proteins | sample 071ome_20_FD_133755 | JGI IMG/M metagenome (GOLD analysis project Ga0181592, IMG submission 133755) | Coastal salt marsh microbial communities from the Groves Creek Marsh, Skidaway Island, Georgia - 071412BT metaG (megahit assembly) | ecosystem: Environmental > Aquatic > Marine > Intertidal zone...
CAAGGAATTCAAGGCATTCAAGGAATTACAGAATTTTTCTCTAGAGCAGTAACCACAGTAACAGCATCTTTGGGGCAAACTAATTTTTCAGTTACTTATGCTTTAGGTCAAATAGATGTATTCTTAAATGGTGTTAAATTAAATCCTTCAGAATATAATGCAACATCAGGTACAAGTGTCGTTTTAAATGAGGGAGCTCCAGCAGATTCAGTATTAGAGTTTATTGCATATTCTAAAGCTGGTCCTCAAGGTTTACAAGGTACATTTGGAACTCAAGGAAGACCTGGTTCTCAGGGTATTCAAGGTCTTGATGGTGCATATGCATCTCAAGGTGTTCAAGGTCGTCAAGGTATTCAAGGTGTTCAAGGTCCGCCTTCAAATATTTCAGGAGATACTTTTCCATATAATTTTAGTAACGTTACTACAGAGTCTGATCCTGGCGCTGGAAATTTGAGACTTGATAATACAAATGCAACACTATCAACATATTTGTATATCGACGATACTGATGCCTATGGAGTGAACTTGGATAATTATATCAATGGTCTACCGGATGGATTTATTAAAATTTCTGAAGTAACTAATCCACAATTTTATGCATTATATACTAGAACTGGTGCCGTCATTGATAATGGGGGGTGGTTCAAAATTCCAGTTTCTTATGTGACTGGATATCTAGTTTCTAATAATTTCAGTACATCTAGTCTTTATGCTTCTTTTGGATTTACTGGAGCACAAGGTATTCAGGGACCACAAGGTCCAACTGGAGAGCAGGGTCCGTTAGGATTTCAAGGAACAGATGGTGCTTTTGTTTCTCAAGGTGTTCAGGGTACACAAGGAACTAAAGGAACTCAAGGTGCTGATGGTATTGTAGGAACAAATGGGTTAGGATCAAGAACAGTTTCGACACAATTCCCCGGATCACTTGGTAATGAATATGATATTTGGTACGTATTCTAATATAAATATCTAAAAAATATTTACCATGAGTTGGATTACAGAGCAACCTTCCGATAAATTTGAGCCCGTCACATATTGGATTCCAGAAGAATTTCCAGAATGTACTGATGAGCAAGAAAAAACTCAATTATCGAAAAAATATTTGAGACCCGATGGCAAAATTGTAAATCACCCTGGATGGTTTTATCCTAACGGAGCCAAAGTTTGTGATGTATATCTTTATTATAATCACGAATGGCTAACTATCGTAGGTGAAAAACCAGATAAAATCAATATTGATGAAAATGTATATTTTTTTGTAGAAGAACCTAAAGAAAATTGGGAAAAAATTAATGAAGAACCTTTTTATCGAATAGAAATTAAATATAAAAAATATCTGTATGTTCAGCAAAATAGACCAGAATGGTCATACACTAAAAAAATAACTCATAGATATGAGTATGATGATGAAAATATGACCGTAACGGATGGTTATGTTATAGAAGATATTGCTCAAGAAGAAATTTCTAAATTAGAAAAAACGACGACCGATAGACTTAGAAAAATTAGAGAATATATTCTCTCACAAACCGATTATTTGATTCTAATTTCTAGAGAAAAAAATATAAATCCATCTATTGAATTTTTAACATATAGACAAAAATTGAGAGATTTGCCAAGTACAATAGATCTTTCTACATTAAGTCAAAAAAATTTTAATAAGATTTTTGATTTATACTTAATGGTTATGAATAATATTGATTTTTCGCAATTTAAAATCGAATTGAAAAAAACTTCAATTGTACTTTTACCACAATTACCCACTAATTTCTTTGAAGAATAATGATATTTGTTAGAGAAAACGGGTCTTGGAGAAATATACACCATGTTTTTACACATGCGAGAATTCCCGGCACTGGTTACGGTAGTACTTGGAAAAAGATTAATGATGTATATGTGTATCATTCAGGAGCTAATAGAAAAGTTTGGGGCATAGGTAATGGAGTAACAGGATATCTATATTTCTGGGGATCGGCCATTGAGTTTGGAATTGATGGAGCGGGTGGAGGAGACAACAATTTTCTTCAAACTCATAAAAGACCAAAAGTTACAAATGCACCATATGTTAGTGGTAACGATTGGGTAGATGTGGCTGCTGGTCCAGATAATGGTGCTGGAATAAGAAATACGAATACAAATATAGGTGTTGTACAAAGTCAACGTTCTTTTTGCTACACTTGGGGTGATGGAGTATACGGAGCGTTAGGACATAACCCTTCTCAGTTTTTCACGAAGACCGGATCCCCAGTAAATTATTATCAAAGATCAACACCAGTGATAGTGCAGGAAATTGATACTGGTCCTAATAACTGGCATTCTGTTCAGGTTGGATATCGATATATGCTGGCTTTGGCGAGTCCTTTAAGAGAAGGACATACGGCAAATGAGTTTTACAACAGTTGGCATTATGCACTTACTGGGTATTATGAGTCTGATGCACATACACATATTCGTTGTTGGGGGTATGATCTTTTAGGAATGCTCGGTACTAATGGTTACTCAAGGTCCCTTGCGGGCGATACTACATATCCTTACGACTTTCCCAGTAACGTATCTGCATACCGCCCAACGGTAGTATCTATTCCATATCCCGGAAATACAAAGTATTACTATGGAGAAATATTGAATGAACCAACGTCATATGGATCGTTTACTTTTAGTGTAGCTGCATTTTCTGCTGGAGCTTTTCACGCTGGTGCTATTACTAAGCTTGGCACATGGAGGGGATACTCGCAGACTGTAGCTACAAAGAATTTGTGGATGTGGGGGTGGAATGGTCATGGAAACCTTGGTGATGGTTATTGGGATCCAACCAATAGCACCACGGCTAGTGTAAAGTTTACACCGATTAATTTTTTTGATAGTACTTATAACGTAACTGGTGTTCCAAGAACTTGGAAACAAATTGCATGTGGTAGACAAATGACTGCGGCGATTGCTCAAGATGGATCTTTATGGACATGGGGAACAGACACTAGTGGTGCCCTTGGAAGTGGTCAGTTTGTTCATAGTTATCCAGCTACAACGTTAGCTGGAGGAAATGATTGGTCTTCTGTATCAGTTTCTAAGGGGGATAAGACTTTAGCTTGGGATGATATAGCAGATTATAATGTTAATCATAGTATATCAGCAATAAAAACAGATGGTACATTATATACTTGGGGAAGTAATGCTTATGATCAACTTGGAAGACAGACTGGTATTAGAACTCCAGTAACAACGGAAATTGGAGGTAATGATTGGAAACTTGCGGATCCATCCACACCAAGTCTCCGTACATGTTCTAATGGTGGATATGGTGATGGATCCTACGATTTTTCGGGTGTTAATGCTGCTATTAAAAATAATGGAAGACTATACACTTGGGGTGGTTTAGAACTAGGTGGATTGGGACATTTGATTGATTCTAATTTTGTATATGATGGTGGTATTGGCGATGAAAATACAGAAGAAATTTCCGCAACTCCACGTCAAATGGTTTTTTTTGGTAATTATGATTGGATAAGTGTTAAAACTTCGCCTCCATTTGGAGCTGGTGTGGTCAATGTTGATGGTGGAGTTGGAGTTGCAATGAAGAATGATGGTACCTTATGGGCTTGGGGTGGTAGAGACAATCTACACATTGGGGCAAATTATGTTAATCCATATAGACTTACACCTTCTTACATGCTTTCTGGTGAAACATATGAGTATGTTTATTTCACACCAGACGATACTACATATTTGAAGCGTCCATTCTCAGAATCTATAGAGAGAACTTCTAGTATAGTTGATTATAACGATTATCTTCCAACTATTTGTTCGACTGGATCTAGAACCGCATTTATTAATAAAAATGGAAGTTTAGTTATTACTGGAGACAATAGTAGTAGATTGTGTACATCTATTACTTCTTATCAGGATAAAGGAACTTGGACTGGACCTTGGAAAACTGTCCATATATATGATGACCGAAACGCAGCTATTAAGTCTGACGGTACCATGTGGATGTGGGGTACTCAAAGTAGCGGTCAATTTGGAAATAATTCAACAGCGAGTTCGTCAACTCCGGTTCCTGCTGCAGGCGGTCTTGCTGAATGGAAGCAAGTCGAAGTTGACTTTGGTACTACAATGGGTATTAAGATGGATGGCACCTGGTGGATATGGGGACAAAATTTGTTCAATATGGGGGGATATTTTGGAACGAGATCAAATCCAGTTCAAATCCAAACAGGAAATGACTGGAAACAATTTAGTATGGGTAATCAACACGCTAATGCTATCAAGACCGATGGTACATTATGGGGTATTGGTGTTGAAACTTATGCCGGTGTAACTCAAACATCAAATCTTACTACAAATAATACTCCAGTATACATTAGTAGTGGTTGGAAAGAGGTATCGGTACAAGGTTATTCTACAATTGGATTAAAGAGTGATGGTACCTTGTGGTCTTGGGGTCAAAATGATTATGGCTCACTTGGACTTGGTTATGCTTCTCAAACCGATGTTACGGTTCCAACTCAAATCGGAACATCCAATGATTGGAGAAATCTTTGTAGAAATAATAATACCTTTGTTAGAGAGGCAACATTTGGTGCAATAAAAAATGATGGATCTTTGTGGATGTGGGGAGCCGAGACTAAATTTGGAGAACTTGGAAACAATACTTATGGAGCTAAGACTTCTCCTAATAGCAGGGACCCAAGTTTCTCCAATACGACTACACCAGTTCCAATTTACAATGGTGGGACTGGTTGGGAACAAGTGTCTATTGGAAAAGGTGATTTTACAGAAACTGGAGTTGTAATTGGAAGTAAAGTAAGCACAGAATATTCTGCTCTTCTTGCATTAGAGAATGGAAATTCAATCACGGCACCACAGGCGACAGATACTGTAACAACTCCATTTCTTTTTGCTTGGGGTGGAATAGATGCATGGGATCAATTAAGTCAACATAGAAATAGTGAAAGCAATTTTTTTAGAATTGATGCTCCAGGAGAATACAAAACAATATGGAAAGATTATGATATTGGACCTCATGCTGGTGCTGGAATACGAAAAAGTGATGGAAAAATGTTTATGTGGGGGTGGAATGAAGATGGTGTCCTAGGAATTGAAAATGGTTTTCTTACCACCGCTGCACAAGAGTTGTCAGTTCCAGATGTAAAAGTAAAGAGAGTACCAACAACAATTGGTAATGGAATTGATTCGTATTCATGGTTGCAAGTGTCCATTGGACACCGCACTACATCTGCAATTAGGGAGGTGCCAAACGCAAAAAACCAACTATGGGCATGGGGTGGTTTAGGAAACCAATATAATCGAGGTTTTACGTGGACTCCAACTCTATTGTCCGTTGATAGTCTTACCACTCCATTATTCTGTTCATCTGGATATGAGAATGGTATAATGTGGATTGGTGCTCGTGGTGGAGTCAATTATGCAAATTACTATAATGGATACTATTACCATGATTCTGGTATTGGACTACGTTTAAATGAAAGATTTCAAGAGAATGTTGTTGCAATATCTATAAACCCCGGAACTGATCACCAACCATTAGCCGGGCAATCAACTGGAACGGTGGGAATTATCTATAGTGACGGTACACTTCGCGCTGAAAAGGGTGTGAATCAATATGGAGAATCTGGTACTAATGAATTTTATTACGCCTATAATTACACAACCAACCGTTGGATATCTGTAAGTAAAACTGGTTCTGCAGCGGCTTACTCAGCAGCTTTTGTTCAAGTTGATCCTGATGGCGCTAAATGGAATCAAATACACTATGGAACCTATGGGTCTATAGGGATTAGAACTGATGGAACATTATGGACCTGGGGAAGGGATGACCAAGCTCAATTAGGTATTAATAGAAATCGTTTTACAAGTCGTCCTGTCAGTAGTGGAAATGGTGACCACATGCCTGGACCAGTAACGCATAGATTGAATCTAGCATTTACTCCAAATCTCTTTGGGTTCACACCAATGACCTATGGGTGGGCATCATCATCATCAGCACACCGTCATCATAGTGCAATAGGAAGAGATGGTAAGGTATATTCTTGGGGTTATGGACTTTATGCAGGTGCAGGTATTTCTGGTGCAGATAACATTACCTATCCTACGCAAATAGCAGGAGATCCTGATTTTTCTGTGACGGACAATTATTTAAAAGTAGCATCTGGACCTGAAATAAATTTTGCTATTGAATCTAATACCAGTACATCTCCTTTATTATATAATGATCAAAACACATATACTATATAATAATGAAAATTAGTAGTAGTATTTTACTCTATCTAAACTGATAAAATAAATAAAAAAAAGATTGATTATGACTGATTATTTTCCCATTGAATTTATTGCAGATTCATTGTATTCCTTTGGAGAGGATGATTTAGCAACGGAGGTATTGCATTCCTTTGGTAGAAGAGCTAATAAATTCATAGAACTAGAAACAATAGCAAAAATTTTCTTTACTCACAAAAAATATTCAGAATCTATTCTTTATGCAGAAAAATGTTTGGATTTAACAGATTCATCTGATGAAAAATTAACTATAATTAAAAATATAGTTAATTCGTGTAATTATGCAAATTATCCAGAAAAAACACTAAAAATTTTAAATAATCTTGAAAATTTATCCAGTGATAATTATACTTCTGAAGAAATTTTAGTAGATAAATCTTTTGCTTATATTGCAAGTAATCAGAAAGAAAAAGGTATTGAAATATTAAAAAAAATCGTTGAAGATGCCGAATTTGATTCTGAAAATATTGAAAAAAGAGTCTACCACAATTTCTCTGGTTACTATTTTCATAGGGACGATATTAATAATGGATTAAAGCATTTTTTAAAAGGTGGGGAAAATGAAGCATACACAAACACACCTAGACCACCATTTAAAAAGTGGGATGGTAGTGTAGTTTCTGGTAAAACTATTATTATAGATGCTCAGTGTGGATGTGGAGATGAAGTGATGAGCGTTAGGTTTATGAAAAATATTGAAAAAATGGGTATGAAACCAATTTGGGTTACAACTAGACCAGAATTAGTTGAAATATTTAAATTTAATGGATTTGAAGCACATCTTTGTAATGATATTGATAGAAAAAATATTGGGTGGAAAAAATATCCCAAAGATACTGAATGGGTATATGCCCTTTCAATACCATATTATTTAAATTTAAGTGCAAATGACTTGGGAAGAGAACCTTACTTATCTCCACTTCCAAAAAAAGAAAATGAATATTCATATCTAGAAGAAGATAAAAATTTTAAAATAGGTGCTCTTTGGAACTCCAGTTCTGGTTTTCAACAAGCAAGATTTCGTGCAATTCCGGCAGGAGATATGTTAAAGTGTCTTTCCAATCGAAAAAATGTTTCTATATATTCTCTCCAGGGTCCTGATGATGAAAAACAAATCCCTAAAAAGTATCAGAATGAAGTGAAATTTTTTGATATACCGAATAGAAATTTTGCAGATACATTCTCTATTATTTCTAAAATGGATCTAGTAATTACTGCCTGCACTTCTGTTGCACATATTGCAGCTTCTATGGGAAAGGAAGTTTGTGTTATTACACCAATTTTGGAATATTATGCTTGGACAAGTTCTACTGGAAAAAGCTGGTGGTATGGTGATAATGTACACATTTTTAGACAGAAAAAACCAAGAGAGTGGAAAGATCCTCTTAAAGAATTAAATGAGTATTTAAATAATTTGGGAATTTGAACTATGAAATTTTTATTTTTAGTTGGAACTGCAATTAAACAATTTTTAGAACATGAATTCGGTGCTTTTTCAGAAGAAGAAAGGTTCAAGCAGACATTAAAAACTATAGAAACAATTAGGGAAAAAGTTCCAAATTCCTATATTGTTGTTTTTGAATGTTCTTACAAAGAAATTGAAAAACAACATAAAAAAATTTTAAAAGATAAATGTGATTTATTTTTAGAATTCTACGAAGATCCTGTATTGAATTCTTTGTACAAAAATATTGAAAAAAAACCAAATTATCTTATTTTTGGTAAATCTTTATTAGAGACTAGAGGATTATTAAATACACTGAATTATATTAAAGATAGAAATATGTTTTCAGATAGCAAAAGAATATTTAAAATGAGTGGAAGGTATACTTTAAATGAAGATTTTAATATTGATGATTATAAAAGTTCATTTTTAGATGAAAAATATGTAGTTAAAAAATATGATTACCAAGAAGATGATCAAGAAAATCCTTATTTGGAATTGTATCAATTAAAAGGAATGATTGTAACGGGATTGTGGTCTTTCGACAAATCATTACTCAAACAAACTATTAAAAATCTAGAAAAAAGTTTTTCCTATATGGAAAAAATGATCATGTACACTGGGGGAGTTGATATAGAACATTCTTTGTATAAATTTTTAAATCATAAAAATATTCTTTCTATTTCTAATCTTGGATTAAATGTATTAAAAGGTTTTGATGGAGATTCATATAAATTGTAAAAATGGAATTTAGAGAATGTGGAGATTGTACAATTTGTTGTACCTGGTTGATAGGGGAGTCTTATGGTCATTCATTTGGATGTGGTAAATCCTGCAAATTTTTAGATGGTAATAAATGTGGAATTTACGAAAAAAGACCGGATGTTTGTAAAAAATATCAGTGTGCGTGGAGTCAACATTTAATACCTTATGAAATGCGTCCGGATAAATGTGGTATAATAATTTCTGTGGAATCAAAAAGTAATAAAAATTTTTTAAAGGCAGTAATTTTTCAAAAAAATAATCAAACTGGTAGATACGTATCATATTTGAATTATTGGGCAGAAAAAATGAATACGGAGGTAATTTTTATGGGTGGAGGAGAAATCAAAAATGTCTAAAATAGAAGTTTTTATAAGACACTGTTATTATTCAAATGTAAATTCTTCTACTTTGAATAGACCTTTATGGTGGGACAAAGAAAAGGTATTTAATAATTTTAAAAAAACACTTAACAAAAAAAATACAAACTATACCATTGTTTATGATAAACATTATGGAGAAAGGAGTGAAACTTTTTTAAAAAATGAAAAAAATGTTTATGAGATCGATTGTGGAAAAGAGTCTTTAAGTTTTTTAAAAACCATTGATTACATAAAGAATAAAAATTTTGATGATGAGACGATAATCTATCTTTTAGAAGATGATTACGTTCATCAAAAAGGGTGGGATAAAGTTCTCCTCGATGGATTTAACTTACCTGTTGACTATGTAACACTTTATGATCACGGTGATAAATATCAAGAGATGTACAAAGACTTTAGAACCAAAATTCTTTGTACTGAGTTTTCACATTGGATGCCTGTTCCATCCACAACACAAACTTTTTCTACAAAATTCAGAACTTTAAAAAAAGATTTTGACTTACATAAAAAATATTCTACAAATTGTGAACCTAGTCAAGATCATGTAAAATTTATACATCTAAATCAAAGAGGGCGAGTATTAGTATCCAGCATACCTGGATACTCTACACACTGCCATAAAGATTTTTTATCACCTTGTATTAATTGGGAAAAAAACCTATGAATATCACACTTTATGCTATTTGTAAAAATGAAGAAAAAAATGTAAACAAATTTATTGAAAATTCAAAAAAATTTTATGATACTGTCGTAATTGATACTGGAAGCACAGATAATACCGTTGAACTTCTTCGAGATGCGGGTATTACTGTTTATGAATATCCACAATCTGTAGAAAAATTTGATTTTTCGGTAGCAAGAAATACAGCTCTTTCTCATGTTGATACGGAGTGGGCACTTTCTCTTGATTTTAATGAGGATATAGAAAACTTCAATCCAAAAGATTTAGAAAAATATATTGACGAATCCAATTGCACTGCATTAATGCATAGAAGATTTGATGTTATTGATGATGGAGAAAGGGAATCTAATGAAATTCATGTTAGATTGCACAAAACTAAAAATTATCAATGGGTTGGTGCTGTACATGAAATTCCATATTTTATTGAAAGTGCAGAACAAGAAGAAAAAAGAATTAAAGTTGATTTTATAATTAAAAAGAAAGTAAATCGATCTATAGACAAAGAAGTATTTTATCTCTCAATATATGAAAGAGAATTAAAAAAAGATCCAGATAATATAAGGTATCATTGGTTTTGTTTTCTTTTCTATCTTAATTCAGGAAACAATGAAAAAACCCTCGAATATGCTTTCAATTATTTAACTGGTTCGCAGGCATACTTTGATTCTCACAGGATATATGTTTTTATGATTCTATCACAACTTATTTTCGAAGAAAAAAAACAAGATTCCCTAAATTTTGCATTACATGCTCTTAGCGAATCTTTAAGTGTACAAAAAACTCCTTCTAATACTGATAATGATATATGTGTTAGAGCTATAGAAAATTTGATCGACATTGGACAAAAATTGCGTATTCCGGATATTGTACTTTTTGCTACAGCATATTTAAATAATCCTAGTGATAAAAGAAGAAAAGAAGCAATCAAGAGTTTAAATGTAGAATTTATGAAAAATAATGAAAATTAAAGTACCAATATCTATTGGTGATCTTATCGATAAGATCACCATTCTTGAAATAAAGTCATTATTTTCTGATAGTGAGTATATTAAAAAGGAATTGGAAGAATTAAATCAAATAAAGAGCACTATTATTCAGTATACTTTAGATTGTGAAATAAAACTCAAAGGAATAAATGAGAAACTTTGGAAAATAGAAGACAAGATTAGAGAAAAGGAAAGACTAAAAGAGTTTGATAATGAATTTATTGAACTTGCACGTAGTGTTTATATTACTAACGATGAGAGATCTCGAATAAAAAAAGAGATCAATGAGAGAACCGATTCTCAGTACAGGGAGGTAAAGATTTATTAATGGATCCAGAACCCCTTGACGCCCAGACCAAAATCCCCTATAATATATGGGTAATCAACGGAACACCATGAGCAACACTGAATGCGTCCAAGGCATCGTCATTGATGTCTGCACTCGCTCCTTCCTCCTTCTGAGTGATGAAGGCAACGAAAAGATGGTAAATTGCGACACAGTTCAAGAATTTATGAATGTCCTTGATGTAGTAACTGCTAATCTGGAACCTCATCAAATCGAGTATGCAGATCTCGCAATTCAGGGTGAGGAATACTGATAAATATCAGATCTATGGAAGTTTACACAGTGAAAGAATGGGAAGATAACTTTGATGCTCTCCTAGAACGTGTAGAAAACGGAGAGCACATTGGAATCGTCAATGAAGATGGACAAGCAGCAGTTATGATACCTTATGATGATGAACTTCTTCGAATATACACAGAGAACAATAACGAAGCATCGTAGTTCATCATTTTTTGGGAGTATAGCTTAATGGTTAGAGCGCCCTGCTTATAACGGGGTAGTCTGGGTTCAACTCCCAGTACTCCTATTAGTGTAGATGTGATGTAAGGAAACACAC
>Ga0181592_10004578_pt1 | contig 11440 bp, 10 predicted proteins | sample 071ome_20_FD_133755 | JGI IMG/M metagenome (GOLD analysis project Ga0181592, IMG submission 133755) | Coastal salt marsh microbial communities from the Groves Creek Marsh, Skidaway Island, Georgia - 071412BT metaG (megahit assembly) | ecosystem: Environmental > Aquatic > Marine > Intertidal...
CGCAGGCCTGCAGAAATCCGGCAACAGCGATCAGCGCGAGCATGCCAGCAAGTTTTTGACCGGTCATGACGTCCAGCTCCTCTGGCCCGCCGGTTCACGGCGCAGCACGATAGTCCGTTGAATCTCTGGTTGAAAGGCTCCCCCGCGCATGCGGGGGAGCCTGATTTTGTGACAGCCTGTCAGCTCTTGATCGAGTAGGCCGTGCCCCAGCCCCAGGCGCCGGATCCGAACCCGCGGGCGACAACACGCTCGCGGAAGATGTTCGAGACCTGGTCGCCATCGCCGGCCAGAAGCGCCTTGGTCGAGCACATTTCCGCACAGATCGGAAGCTTGCCCTCGGCCAGACGGTTACGGCCGTACTTCTGGAACTCGGACTGACTCATGTCATCCTCCGGACCACCGGCGCAGAAGGTACATTTGTCCATCTTGCCACGCGATCCATAGTTGCCAGCCTGCGGGTACTGCGGCGCGCCAAACGGGCACGCGTAGAAGCAGTAACCACAGCCAATGCACAGGTCCTTCGAATGCAGAACCACACCCTGGTCGGTCTGGTAGAAGCAATCGACAGGACAGACGGCCATGCAAGGCGCGTCCGAACAGTGCATGCAGGCAACCGAGATCGAACGTTCACCAGGCTTGCCGTCCTGGATGGTCACCACGCGACGGCGGTTCACACCCCACGGCACCTCGTGCTCGTTCTTACAGGCGGTGACACAGGCATTACATTCGATGCAGCGCTCTGCGTCACAAAGAAACTTCATTCTTGCCATCAGTGCCTCCCTTACGCACGTTCAATTTCGCAGAGAGAACATTTCGTCTCCTGCATGAGGGTTACCGAGTCATAACCGTAGGTCATCGCCGTGTTAGCGGCTTCACCAAGGACATACGGGTCTGCCCCTTCCGGGTATTTCGACCGCAGGTCCTTACCTTCCATGTGACCACCGAAGTGGAATGGCAGGAAGGCAACACCGCGTGCGACGCGCTCCGTCACCATGGCCATCACCTTGATGCGCGCGCCTTCCGGCGTGCTCACCCAGACCATGTCGCCATTGCGGATCGACTTGCCGTTCGCATCGAACGGGTTGATCTCGACGAACATGTCCTGTTGCAGTTCGGCCAGCCACGGGTTCGACCGGGTCTCGTCACCACCACCTTCATATTCGACCAGACGACCGGAGGTCAGAATGATCGGATAGTTGCCGGAGTGATCGACATCCTGGATCGACTTGTACAGTGTCGGCAGACGATACAGCTTGCGGTCCGAATAGGTCGGATAGTCCGCAACCAGATCACGGCGCGACGTGTAGAGCGGCTCGCGGTGAAGCGGGATCGGATCCGGGAACGTCCAGACCTTGACCCGTGCCTTGGCGTTGCCGAACGGTGCACAGCCATGCTTGATGGCAACACGCTGGATGCCGCCCGAGAGGTCGACCTTCCAGTTCGTCTTGTCACCGGCAATGCCGTCGATCACGCCGCGCTCTTCAGCGGTAAGATCGCCGTCCCAGCCAAGCTTCTTCAGCATACCCATGGTGAACTCGGGATAGCCGTCCTTGATTTCAGATCCGACCGGGTAGGAGCCTTCGGCAAGCAGGTTGTTGCCTTCATGCTCGACCCCGAAACGGGCGCGGAAACAAAGACCACCCTCGGCAACCGGCTTGTTTGTGTCATACAGCAGCGGCGTGCCCGGGTGACCCATTTCGGCGGTACCCCAACACGGCCACGGAAGGCCGTAATATTCACCGTCAAGCTCGCCACCGACAGCCTGCAGCGTCGTCCTGTCGAAGACGTGCTGGTTCGCCATATGCGCCTTCATGCGCTCAGGCGACTGGCCGGTGTAGCCGATTGTCCACATGCCCTTGTTGAACTCGCGGGTCACGTCCTCGATCAGCGGCTCATCATCATTCACCGAGATGTTCCGGAACATGCGGTCGGCAAATCCCAGCTTCTTGGCGAACTTGTAGATGATGGTGTGATCAGGCAGCGAGTCGAAGGACGGCTCGATGACCTTTTCACGCCACTGCAGCGAGCGATTCGACGCAGTCACTGACCCGTAGGTCTCGAACTGTGTCGTTGCCGGCAGCAGATAGACGCCATCTGTACGGTCGGACATGACAGCGGAAACGGTCGGATATGGATCGACCACGACCATCAGGTCGAGCTTTTCCATCGCCGTCTTCATTTCCTTCATGCGAGTCTGCGAGTTCGGCGCGTGACCCCAGAAGACCATGGCCCGGACATTGTCAGGCTGATCCATGTTGTCCTTGTCTTCAAGAACACCGTCGATCCAGCGAGACACCGGAATGCCCTTCAGGTTCATCAGGCTCTTTGCCTTGCCGTCCTTGCCGGTGATGGAGTCGAAGCGGGCCTTGATCCACTCGTAATCCTCACCCCAGACGCGCGACCAGTGCTTCCAGGCACCTGCCGACAGGCCGTAATAGCCTGGCAGAGAGTGCGACAGAACGCAGAAGTCGGTGGCGCCCTGAACGTTGTCGTGGCCACGGAAGATGTTTGCGCCACCACCGGCAACGCCCATGTTTCCGAGAGCCAGCTGCAACGCGCAGTAGGCACGGGTGTTGTTGTTACCGTTGGTGTGCTGCGTGCCACCCATGCACCAGATGAAGGTGCCGGGGCGGTTGTTGGCCATCAGCTGGGCCACGCGGCGCAGCTGCGAGCCGGGAACACCGGTCACACGCTCGGTCTCTTCCGGGGTCCATTTCGCAACCTCGGCCTGAACATCTTCCATCCCGTAAACGCGCTGACGGATGAACTCCTTGTCCTCCCAGCCGTTTTCGAAGATGTGCCACATGATGCCCCAGATCAGGGCGACATCGGCACCCGGGCGGAAGCGGACATATTCATCGGCATGCGCTGCCGTGCGCGTGAAGCGCGGGTCACAGACGATCAGTGGCGCGTTGTTCTGCTCTTTGGCCTTTAGCAAGTGAAGCAGAGACACAGGATGCGCCTCGGCCGGGTTGCCACCAATGACGAATATCGCACGTGAATTGTGAATGTCATTGTACGAGTTCGTCATCGCGCCATAGCCCCAGGTGTTGGCAACACCGGCAACCGTGGTCGAGTGACAGATACGCGCCTGGTGGTCACCATTGTTGGAACCCCAGTAGGCGTAGAGCTTGCGGAACAGATAGGCCTGCTCGTTATTGCTCTTTGCCGATCCCAGCCAATAGACCGAATCCGGTCCGGACTGCTCGCGGATCTCCAGCATCTTGTCGCCGATCTCGTTGATGGCCTCGTCCCAGCTCATGCGGGTCCATTTGCCACCGACAAGTTTCAGCGGATATTTCAGGCGGCGTTCGCCGCTGGCGGTTTCGCGAACCGAGGCACCCTTGGCACAATGGGCACCGAGGTTGATCGGGCTGTCCCAGCCGGGCTCCTGGCCTGTCCAGACACCGTTCTGAACCTCTGCCATGACGGTACAACCGACAGAACAGTGGGTGCAGACGGTCTTCTTGATTTCAGCTGCTGCGCCGGCGACAGATGCCTGTGCCGGACGAACGTTGCTGCCCGATACCGCGACCGCGGTGGCGACGCCACCAATCGCGAGACCGGAGCCGCGCAGGAATGCACGACGGTCAACAACCTTTTCCGCAACCTTGCCGAAAAAAGACGATGACTGGGGGCTATTCGCTACCCCTGACCTCTTCTTCTTAAGCATTGTTGTCTCCTCCAGTTGAAAAGCTGATTAGAATCGGGCCGACTTGTAGAAGGCCTTGACGTGATCGGTCTCGCGATAGCCAGAACCGGTCACCTCCAATGCGTCATCAGCAGATGCCGTCTTGCTGGCAACCGCTGCCGTACCGGCAGCTGCAACCGACAAGGCAGCTTTCTTGAGAAAGTCACGCCGATCCTCGACGCCTGTCTTCTCCTTGTTGTCTGTCATTTTCTTTACCTCCAAAAATGACGCCGCATAAGGCCGCGGCCTGCCATGCTGCGGGGGCGTCTCGCTACCCCGCCTCATCCATGTCGAAAGCTTCGCTTTCAATCTCCAGAAACGCGCGGCCGATGGTGCCGACCGGCGCGTAGAATACAGCTGACTTCGCCGCCTCGATGTCCTGCATCAACAGCGGCGCCCAGGGATCAATATGTGTCTTGAAGAAGGCCGCCTGCGCTGCCAGATCGTTCGGCGCGCCAAAACTGCCGCGAATAAGGCCGGCCATGATGTCGAACAGGCTGGCAATATGGTCTTCCGGGTCCTTCACGCCCTCGGCACGCTCGATCCCCATGGCCTGCATCTCGTTGCGAAGCTTGGCAAGCGGCTTGTCGTTCAGGAAGCCGGTCAGATAATAGGAGGCGTAGGGCAGGATCTCGCCACGGCCGACGCCAATGAACAGACGCATATATTCGTCGCGTATTTCGTCATTGGCGATTTTGGTGGCGAGTGTCGCCAGCACGGAACTGGCAGATCCGATAGCCGAACTGTCGCCCTGCAATGCCGCGACATGACCGATCAGATCATCGCCCGGCTCACCGCGAAGCAGCGACGCCAGAAATTCATACATGTCGGCGCGCAAGGAATCCTCGGGCAGAAGCCCTGCTGAAGATGTACCATCAATTTGCGATGCTGAGTTGACCAACATTCACCCTCCCACATGTCAAGACTATCAAGAGTGTTGCCGGAAAGGCAAAATCTTTGAGTGCGAGTGATAATCATTATCAATTACACCTCGGTTAAAAAATGCTATACAAACCAGATGGTTAAGCTTAATTCACCGCGTATCGGCCTGTTTTTCGCTAAAGATATTCTGTGGCTTTCTGACGCATGGAGCCTCAGCCGATGATCTGTGCATGACCGCCGCTGGCATTGAGGGTGTGCATCACGCCGGCTTTCGAAAGGTCATGCGACTCGGCCGCGGTGGCGGTGCGGGTTCGGATTCACCCTCGATGGGGACCGGGTCGCCTGTCTGGCCGGCATCATTCGCACCGGTCGGGGCCTTTGCGGCATCCCGATGCTCATCCGTCGCGGAGTCGGCCGGTTTGCTGGCCGCTTCGGGGGCCTCAGCTTCCGCGCCCGCCATGCCTTCGCCATCACCCTCGACGGCATCATCCTCGGCGGCATCATCCTCGGCGGCATCATCCTCGGCGGCATCAAAAGCCTTCTGCAGATAGCCCTTGCCGACCTGATAGGCGGTCTGCATGCCATCGATCACCGTCGCCGCATCGGTGTAGTTCTCGCCATACTCGACCATTTCATCGGCGAATCTGAACAACGGGTTCAGACGCCACATCCGGCGCAGCGCCATCTGACGTATGCGGTCGGGGAATTGCCCCTGCAGCAGCGAATCGAGCTTGTCCTCATCCTCGATCGCTTCCGGGTCATCGACCCCGTATTTCGCCAGCAGCTCCTCATCCGACAGCGCCGCCTCCTCGTCCGCTTCGGCCTCCTGGTCGGCCGCGCCGGGTGGCTGCATATCTTCCGGCATGTCGGGAACGGCCTCGCCACGCGCCACCTGTTCCTTGCGCCGCAACCGTGCCGAGAGCGATCGCCTCAGGCCGGTCGGGCTGTCATCTTCATCCGCCATGCCGCCCCCCGCTATTGTCGCCGCAACCGCGGATCGGCACGACCGCCAACCCGCGCGTCGAGATTGGCCCGGTCACGGACGCGCTTCTTGAAGGGTTCCGGGTGGTAATGCGCATCCACAAAGGCCGCCACAAACTGGCGGATCGGGCCGGCCAGCGGCAATTTCTCGATCAGGTCCTCGCCGCAATCCTCATAATCCTGGATGTTGTAGGGCGACAGGCTGAGTTCGGCGACATGCATATCCGGCGCGTCATCATCCCCCGGCAGATCATCCCCCGGCCGATCATCCTCCTCCTCATCCTCACCGGAACGAAGAACGAGATATATGGCCGGATCGCTGGAGGCCAGATTTTCGGCATAGGCCTCGGCCTCGGCATGATGCAGGTCGAGAAAGGCATCGGCGAAGAACAGATCATCGGCCACCGCACCACCACCCTGACCACGAAGCCGCTGCAGGCGCGTATTATTGATCGGCGGCGCCCCTCCGCCGGCCTCTGGCCGCAATGGCAGCAGGTCGCTGATCACCCAGCGGAACGGCTGCCACACATTGTCAAGCGGTTGCCTTTCAACAATCACCCTGACGCCATACAGCACATGCTTTGTCTGCGGTGTTGCCTCGTTCGCCATATTTCCCCCGTTGAAGCGCCGACAGAACGCCCCGTGACCTTTTAACCCACCCGCGCCGGATCATTTGGCGCGTGAGAATTTTCAGATTTCCGTTACTGTAGCCACCATTCGCGATTAATGGGAACATGCCAAAACATCGCGCCAACAGATTGCGCCAACAGATTGCGCCAACAGATTGCGCCAACAGATTGCGACTGTTCGACCGGGAGGCCCTGATGATGAAGCTCGCCGAGCGTGACATTCTTGTCTGCGATTGCGGTGGCACCATGGATATTGACGGTGCCAAACTCGGCAAGGCATGCGGTGCGGCCGCCGGCTGCGCGGTGGCGACCGAGCTGTGCCGATCCGGAATCGCGACTTTCGAGACCGCCCTCGAGGCGTCCGGCGACCAGCCGCTGATCGTCGCCTGCACGCAGGAAAGCGCGGTTTTCGAACAGATCGCCGAAGAGGCCGACAAACCCGCTCCCGAATTCATCAATATCCGCGAGGCCGCCGGGTGGAGTGAGGACGGCGCCGCCGCGCTGCCCAAGATCGCCGCCCTTCTGCATGCCGCCACCGACATGGCACCCGCGGCACGTAGCCTGACACTGACTTCCACCCGACGCTGCCTGATCTATGCCGATGGCGCCCGCGGCAATGGCGTCGATGCGGCGCTGGCAATGGCCGAAAGGCTGAAAGACTCGCTTGGCGTCACGGTCATGATCACCGCGCCGACAGACGACATCATGGCAAGCGGCATGTCCGGCCTTGTCACGCGCGGCACCATCCGCAGCGCCAGGGGTCATTTCACCGCCTTCGAACTTGTCATTGACGGCTTTGGCTCAGCCCTGCCAAGCAGCCGCGCGGCGCTCCGGTTCGAGGATCCCCAGGACGGCATCGAGACCGGCTGCGACGTGATCATCGACATGACCGGTGCGCCGGCGCTGTTTACCGGATGGGAGAAGCGGGACGGCTATTTCCGGGTCAGCCCGGATGATCCGGTGCGGCTGGCCACGGTGACGGCCGAGGCGTCCGAGATGATCGGCGCGTTCGAGAAGCCCATCTATATCGATTACAACCCGGATCTCTGCGCGCATTCGCGCAACAGCCTGAATGGCTGTTCGCGCTGCCTGGATGTGTGCCCGGCAGGCGCCATCATCAGCGCCGGCGACACGGTCGAGATCGACCCCGCCATCTGTGGCGGCTGCGGTTTTTGCGGCGCTGTCTGCCCGTCGGGCGCGGCACAGACCAACCTTCCGGCGGCCGATGCGTTCGGCCAGCAGATGACAAACCTCGTCGACCATTATCTGGAGGCTGGCGGCAAGACACCGCGCCTGCTCCTCGCCGATGGTGGCCACGGCGCCGGCATGATCGACATGATCGCGCGATTCGGGCCAGGCCTGCCGGCGGACCTGCTGCCGATGACCATGCACAGCACCGGCCGGGTCGGTCACGACCTGTTGGTCACGGCGATCGCGCAAGGCTATGAGCAGGTGATCATTCTCGCCAATCCGAACAAGCCGGACGAAACCCCGCAGATCGCCCGCCAGATCGAACTGGCGCGCGCTTTGATGGCCGGAGTCGGGGCGGATGACGAGGCGCGCTTCGTGCTGATCGATGATATCGATCCCGACATGGTGGCCACGCGGCTGCGCGGCACCCGCCCGAAAGGCAAGGTCAAGCCGGCCCCGTTCAGCCCGCTTGGCAGCCCGCGCGGCATCACCCGCCTCGCGATGCGTGGCCTTGCCAGCGCGCAGAAGACCGCGCCGGCGGCGATCCCGCTCCCCGAGGGCGCGCCCTATGGCCGGGTCGAGATCGATACCGACAACTGCACCATCTGCCTGTCCTGTGTCGGCGCCTGTCCGGCCGGTGCGCTGCAGGACAATCCCGATGCGCCGCAGCTGCTGTTCCGCGAGGATGCCTGCCTGCAATGCGGCATCTGCGTCGCCACCTGCCCGGAAAAGGTGATCTCGCTGGTCCCGCAGTTCAACCTCGCCGACAGCGCGATGAATGCCGAGCTGGTGATCGAGGATACACCCTTCCACTGCACCGGATGCGGCAAGCCCTTTGGCAGCTCGCGTTCGATCGAGCGGGTGATCGACAAGCTGTCAGGCCACAGCATGTTCAGTGGCGAGCGGCAGATCGACATGCTGAAGATGTGCGAGGATTGCCGGGTCGAGGCGATGTTCGACAAGGATGACAGGCTGATGGATGTCGGCGAACGTCGCAAGCCACGGACAACAGATGACTACATGAACTAGGGTCTCTGCCCCGGTTCAGCTGGTCGCCAGCGGCAAATTGGCAAGCAGGTTCTGTGGCTTCATGCGAACGCTGCCAGCCTGATCCATGGCGAGGCCAAGATAGACCGGCCGCCCGGCCATTTCGGAAATGAAACCGTCTTCCGCCTCAAGCTTGAACAGGCACAGGATCGCGCGCAACCGGTCCTCGCCGACATCCGCCCCGCTATAGAGATCGTTGAACAGGTCGTTCGAGACGCTGTCGAGCCCGACATGCCATGACCAGCTTTCATCCTCGATCCCGTGCATCGGCTGGATACGGGTCGTCACGCCGAGGAAATAGCCGATCCAGGCCTCCATCACGCGGCACAGCCCGTCAAGAGCCGGCTGCGTGAAGGCAAGATCGACCGAGGTGTTGAACATGTCGGAACGCGCCCAGTATTCATCCGCCGTCTCGGTGGCGAGAATGTCGATGCTGACCTCGTCAGGGGCCGGCCCTTCCTGGAGCATCCGCGCCATGCCGGCCTGGAGCTGCACCGTCGCATGGTCGGCCACCATGATGCGGCCATCATCCAGTGTCACGGTCTGTTGGCGGAACAGGCATTCCGCTGCCCGGATCTTCAGCGTGTCGGTGTCCCCGTCAAGGATGTTACGAAGGATGATCTGCGTCAGCTGTTCAAGAAACAGCGGCGGAAAGTCGATCCTGACACCGCGAACAACCGCCATATAGGCAGCCTCCAATGTCGGGTATTGCGCCAGAAAGCCGCGAAAGGCCAGCACCGCGCGGTAATTATGGACCACATCACGATCGATGATCGGCTCGAAATCCGCCTCCGTCACCTCGGCGAACGGGTCCTCGCTGAGCCGCGCATGCAGGGCGCGCTCGGCGGCGCAGGATTCCTCCTGCGGCGCGATCTCGTCACGGGCGTAATAGGCCAGCATGAAATCGGCGCTGGGAACAAGCCGTCCCTCGGTATCGCGGTCAAGAAGATGCCAACCCGAGGTCAGCCAGAAATCCTGTGTCATGTCCATTCCCTCGGTTTGCGATGCCGGGCCTTATCCGGTATTGGCGGATTCATCATCCGCAACCATCGTCCAGATTTTCTGCTCGGCGCATGAATCGGCCTTTGACAGGCTGCGGAAACTCTCGGTAATGCCATCATCGCCGAACTGGCGCTGAATTGTCAGCAATGTGCCGGTTTTGTGCTGCCCGCACAGCTCGGCCATGAAGGCGATTTCCTCGCTGGCAGCGGCGCGCGCCACCTCGAGGTCGGGCGCGCCAAGCCGTTCGACAAAGGCGCTTGCCACCTCGTCGGTCAGGCGCGCCACATCATCCGCGCTGGCATTGACAATACTGACCAATGTCGAAAACCCGAACGAGCCGGTTCCCAGAAACCCGTTGCTGAAGGCCTGCTTCACCTTGCCGGTCAGCGCCTCGGGCGCGATATCGGCGAAACAGAAGGTGCCAACAAGCGCCCATTCACCTTCCTCGGCGGCAGCCGGGAAGACATTGAGATCGGAGGGATCAAACCTGATGGTGCGCGCCAGCTTCACAACAAAATGCCCTTCACGATATGTCCTTCACGTTATATCCCTCACCGAGGACAGTTCGGCCGGCCCGCACACACTCTCGAACTCGGTCGGGATAAGACCAACCGGGCGGCCGTCGATCCTGATCAGCGCCGCCCCGTCTTCATCCAGCCCGACCCAGTCAGCCATGCTGCCATCGGCAAGCACCATCTCGGCGCCTTCCTGGAGGCGTTGTACCCACAGATCGTGAAGCGGCCGGAACCCGTCATCCTCCCAGCGATTGACCCAGGCCATGAAATGCCGGCACACGGATTCCACCAGCCTCGTGCGCGAAATGAACCCGCCGCCTTCCTCGGCAAGCGAGGTATATTCCAGCCCGCCATCGTCATGCCACACATCTTCCGAGCCGGTCCGCACAGACAAATCCAGGGTCATCCCGGCGACCATCCAGCCAGGGACATCTTCGCGGCCGGCGGCCGGATCGGCAGTCACCCACACCCGTCCGGCGCGACCGCGATTGAGCAATATATAGCCCGGCAGCTGATAGGACACGACAACCTCGGGAGGTGCCAGCGCGCCAATCGCATCACCGGCGCCGATCATCAGCGCATACAGCATCTGGCCGGCCCGACGAAGCGGTACTTCCGGGCCAAGAATGACTGCCATGTCGACGAGTTTCGTTTCCTCGGAATACAGAACAGTGCCAATTTCGGCCGTGGCGACGGCGGCAAGCGCCTTTGCCGCAACATCCTGGCCAACCGGCACCGGCATGGCGGTCAGCAGCGGCGGCAGTTGCGGCGCATCACCATCCTCGGCCGGAAATTCCTCGTAATACAGGCTCATGCCTCTTCCTCCTCGCGCCGCAGATCGGCGACCTCCATAAGGCGCCGTGCGATCTGGCGGTAGGTTTTCGCCTGCACCGAACGCGGATTGGCGACCACCACCGGCGTGCCGGAATCTCCTCCGGTCCGCACCTCCAGCGACAGCGGAATCTCGCCAAGCATCTCGATGCCGCGGCGCGATGCCTCGCCGGTCACCCCGTCATTGCCGAAGATATGATCGGTGCGCCCACAATCAGGACAGGACCAGTAGGCCATGTTCTGGATCATGCCAAGCACCGGCACCTCGGCCTTGTCAAACATGGTGATCGCCTTCACCACGTCAAGAAGCGCAATGTCCTGCGGTGTAGAGACGACGACCGCGCCGGCAAGACTGACCTGCTGCGCCAGCGAAATCTGGATATCGCCGGTTCCCGGCGGTAGGTCGATCACGATGACGTCAAGCGTTCCCCAGGCGACGGAGTCCAGCATCTGTGTCAGCGCCGACTGCACCATCGGCCCGCGCCAGATCATCGCCGTATCATCGGGAACAAGAAGCCCCATCGACATCAGATGCACGCCATAATTTTCCAGCGGGCGCACCATATCGCCACCGGCCGCGGCGGGACGGCCGCTGACGCCAAGCATACGGGGCAGTGACGGCCCATAGACATCGGCATCCAGAAGCCCGACCCGCAACCCCTCGAGCCGCA
>Ga0181592_10004585_pt1 | contig 11422 bp, 15 predicted proteins | sample 071ome_20_FD_133755 | JGI IMG/M metagenome (GOLD analysis project Ga0181592, IMG submission 133755) | Coastal salt marsh microbial communities from the Groves Creek Marsh, Skidaway Island, Georgia - 071412BT metaG (megahit assembly) | ecosystem: Environmental > Aquatic > Marine > Intertidal...
AAGCCATTAGAGTCTGTTCTTTATATAACCCTTTATGAGTTCTTTAGCATCTGGGTCAAACTTATTAAAGAGCTCTATCTGCCCAGTTTGTTCGTTACCAAGAATATTGAATGGAGCATCTTTCCTTTTGAATAATCGAAGTGCTTGAATAAGTGTTGCTTGTTTGATTGCTTCTGGTACATAAGAGAAACCAAACTTAGCTGTAATTTCTACATGCTTGAGTATTGTAGGGTCAAATCTCTCAGAACTTCTTGTATCAAGAATCCTAAGAGAAGTATATGGCTCATAGTAAATAGTAGAAGATACCTTAGCTACTATATCTGGATTGACTGGTTCTAAAAAGAAATCAGTATTAAGTGTTAATGTTTTCTCGTAAGTACCATCATCATTGTCATCTAATTTAACAACGAGACCAGTAGTAACTGATATATCATCAACATCTAAATACAATGCATTGACTGGAGTGTAAAACCTAGTTTGAACAGTTTCATCTTGATAGAAGTGTCTTCCACAAATTGCATCAATCTGTCTTGAAGCTCCATTGATAGCGTTATCAATGTTATCATCTTGACCACTGCCACTCAAACCAATGTATGCTTTTAAGTCAGTCTTATCGACATACTGAGTATGAGCCACTTAAAACCTACTTAGCTTTATTTTCTTTAGGTGCTTTAGCTTTTGTTGCTACGATATTCCAGCTCTTGTATTCAGCATCTGATACTTCTTGACCTTTTTTACCCATGAGCTTACCTTTAGCCCAACCTTTAGGAAGTCCGCCAGAAGTTTCAACGCATTCGCCAGCATCATTACACCATACATCTTTTTTTAATATCATTTTTTCCTCTCCGACTTGAGAGCCACCATACGAATAGTGGCTCATCAAAGTCATATTCTAATCTCTTAGAAGTTTGTAACTGTACAGAAAGCAGTTGCACGATAGATTGGGAAGCCCATTCTAACTGTTGCTTTCATAACCATTATGTCTTTTGTGAAGTTTGCATCATGTGAATCAGACATTGCAATTTCCATACCTTGTCTTGCGACAATATGACATGCTTGTCCGCCACCGAACACACCTACAATAGCTGTTCCAGCTGGTCTTGTTGTGTCAGCAATTACTGGTAATCCCCAAAGAGAATTACCGACTGCTCCACCAAAGTTTCCAGCACCTACGAACAATGGGTTCAATGAACCGCTTGTTGTAACTGCATTGACTTCGGTAACAACTTGATACCAGTCAGATGGGTGCATAATGATTGCATCTGGTGTTAAGAAGCTATCTTTTTGAATTTCTGTGATTGCTTCATATATTTGACCAATTCTTTTTAAGTTTCCACTGTAAGAAGAATAGTCGAATGTGTTAATACCAGATTTGTTCAATATACCAGTCAAGTTAGGTGCTACACCAGAACCAGCAAGTAGTTGGTCTGTTACAGCAAGTCTAACCATTGTTTGTAATCTTGAATCAAGATATCCTTGTACTGCTGATACATCAGCTAGTAACTCTTCAGTAACTGGTAAGAATGAACCAATTTTTCTAATGTTCTCTGTGTTCTCAGTGAATGCTAATGCATTTTCTCCGAGTGCTGAACCTTCAGCAGTTGCTCCAGAGTTGTTAGTAAATGTGGTTTCTTCTAAATACTTGTATTGGAATTGGTCAGTATTAATGACATCAATCAAATCCAAGATATTTTGTGGTTCTCTTGTAGCAGTCGGAACTACTAAATCAGACCTTGTTACTGCTGGTGGATAACCTGTCTCAGTAAGAGTTGTTTTAAACTCATACTTTGGATTCCACTTTAATTCAGAAGCTACACCCTTTTGTCCGCTTTCCATAAAAGATTTGTAAGCAGAAGATTCAGTGAGTTGTTCTCCGATTGTTTTTCGAGCTTCTTTAGCTTCAACAGCTTCAGATTGAATGTTTACTGGGTCAACAGCATTACCTGCTTCGACATCAGCTTCCATTGCTTTACGCTCATTCTCAATCTTTGTGGCTTCTTTGACCTTAGCGACCAATTCTGCCATTTTCTCATTTCTCTTAGCCCACTCTTCTTTTTTCTCAGAATCGAAATCAGTTGAATCAAATCCTTTGAATTCGTTTAGAGTGTTTTCTCTGAGTTCGTGGAGTTCCTTTTTAAGCTCGTTTAAGTTGCTCATTATAAGTATCTCCTATATTTCTGGGTCATAGCTCTCGGCTAAAACCCTATTTGTTTCCAACAATAATGTCGTTGCATCAAGTGATTCTTCTTCATCTTTGAGTTCTTCTGGAGCACCAACATCTAAATAAGTATTTAAATCTTGATATGCTTCTTGAAGAGCATCTTGTAGATTAATCAGAATATTCGTTGAATTATCCGACAATGTTTTTTCTTTTTTGAGTCTCAAAGCTGTTAGCTCTTTGAATCTCGTAAGAAGAGCAGACAAATTAGTTAGTAACTCATCTGACTCATCTGCTAATGTCAAACCAGACTTCTCATCTGATTTTTCTTTAACACCTACTGTATATGTATTTTGATTTGCTCCTACTAGCACTGGGCTTACTTCCCAGACTTTTAATTCTTTTAAGTAACGAGCATTCTGTGATTTACCATCTTTTTGAAATGAACCATTTTCAGAATCTAATACTTCATATCCAAAAGACCATTGTTGTAAATCTCCCATAGCTTTGACTGTTGCATAAGCGTCTCTGCCTTCTTGGGTGTCCATAATAAATTGACCTTTAAATGTAGCTTTGTCTCCATCAGATACTATCTCGCCACGACCTATTGGTTTTTTCCAGTCGTGAGCCCAGACCATTGCTACACCATTTTCTCCATAACCAGATTTTATTGAGTTAGGAAGAACTACATCTCCATCAGAATCTATTTCATTGAATACAGAAAAAACTGCTTCAACTTTACCTTCTACTTCATTAACTGTTTTTAAGTCTATAGTCTTAGACTCAAATTTTTCTCTATCCATTCTTATATCCTCTTCTCATGATAAATCAATGTACATCTACAATTACATACTAGACCAGCTGGAGCACCGAGTCCACTATCTGCTGGGTATCTCAATTTATATCCAGAGATAACGAATGCTTCGTTCATTCCTACTTCTAGTCCATCTGCAAATAAATGACTATCCCTTACTCTACCATCTCTTTGGGTAAGCCACTCTTTACTTAGAGATAATCCTGTTGCTGTTGCAGATTCATTCATTGCAAAGTTTGATAGTGCAGAACCTTCTGTTCTAGCTATATTCATAGCTCTACCTAGATTTTTCTTTCCAATGACCTTAGATATTTCTTTACGCATATAGTTTTCAAACTTACGACCAGTGAGTCCTAACTCAGTTGCTTCATCAAAAGATTTTCTTAGTGCTCTGTTGAGATTTGTTTTAGCGGTCTTAGACATATCTGGTAGGAAGGTATCTAATCTATTTTGAATAAACTTACTTGATTCTTTGTTAAAGGATTGTCTATTGATTGGAAGTCTTGCTCCACCTCTTCTTCTAGGATATAAACCTTCTTCAATGATTTCTTTGCGGGGTCTTCTCCTTCTTGCTCTTGTTATTCTCTCTTGCTCTGATGGAGTAAAGACTGCATTATCTTTTTCATCTGGTAGCAAGAAATTAGTTTGTAAGAATGCAAAGTCCAATGTCATTGATTCATATACTGGTACTAAGTCTTCCTTCCATTGATTAGTTGTATTGTCTATTGCATTATTAACTAAGAGTTCAATACCAGCGATTGTTGGTGGATTCTCTGCCAAGACTTTGTTTACTGATTTTCTCTGGGCATCAAGTAATCCATAATATTGTCTTGCTAATTCAAAATCCCAATCTCCAAGTAACTTATCATATTCTTCATACACTCTGCTTCTTGATTGTTTAGTTCTAAATCTGTTTAACCTTACTTCCCATTCTCCATCTCTGAGCATCTTTTTTCTTCTGATAAGCTCAACAGCAGATTCAAAGTTCTTCTCATTCCTAATACGATTGACTTGTCTCTCTGCCCACTTCTGAGCTCTCATTCTATTTGACTTACCTAAGTCTCCACCCCAGAGAAGCCAAGCTACTTGTCCAGCGGTCATTCTATCGGTTTCCCCACGAAGATATTCATTAGCTCTTGCTGAGTCCAAGTCTGAGATGTGCCTTAAGAACCATGCATTCATGCGGATAGCTTTATTTTCTGATATCTCTCCATTAGCCATTGCTCTAGCTTCTCTCTTAGTTTTCTCTGTAAGACCAGAACCAGCAAACTCTAAGTTATCTAATCCTCTTCGTGCATTTTCTCTTATGAATTGTGGAACTGTACCAACTTCTTTACCTTCATAAGATTTAGAACTTAGTGGGTGGTTACTTGGAAGTAAATCTGTATCGAATGCACTTCTAGGGAACTTACCAGTTCTCAATGCTCTTAAGAATGCATTTACTCTAGCATAAGCCCATTGGTCAGCTGAACGAACATTACCACGCACTGATGCTGGATTAGTTCTGTATGCTCCGATACCTCTTCTGAATACTGCTTCAAGCATTCTAAAGGTAGCTCTATATCTTGGATTGTCTGCGTTGTGCTCTTCTACTTTGTCTCGAAGTACTCGCTCAACTCTTGCAGAAACTTGCTTATCTTCTTCATTAGTGAAATTAGATATTTTACGAAGTCTTCCCACTTCAATTTCAACATCTCTATCAGTTTCTTCATGGTCTCCATTCTCTAAAATTGCCCATACTCGAATCGTAGCAGTTTCATCTTCAGAGTTCAGACTTTTGATAATTCCATGTGCAATGCTATCTTCTTGCGGTGGTTTTGGAATTGACCAGCTTACTGCATCTCCAACAGATAAATCACTAATCTGAGCCATTATATTCAGATAATCTTTGTTCGTATTCTGCGTGGGTTGAACATGGCATATAGATTATATTCCCATCTTTATCGTGTTGATGAGTTCCACTGCAACCAATCTCTTCAGCTCTCTCTTGTGCTTCTTCAATAGTTGTAAACTCATCTACACCTACCATAGCTTTTGGGTTATCACTGAATCTTGATATCTGTTCTAATCTAGCTTCTGCTAGTTCTCTAGTAGGATAGCAACCCATATTCCTACCAGACTCTTCGGCAATCACGCAAAACTGATTATCTACTTTACGAATAACTTTATCTTCAAATCTTTTAATGCCCTTCTCTTGATTCTCTTCCATATCTTCTGTAACAACATCTTCTGATTCTGGAGCTTCTGGTTCTTCTACTTGAGCTGGCTCTGGTTGCTCCATATTAGCTGGAGTAGGTATAACTGAGTTGCTTAGTAAATATACATCTTGTGATTCATTCGTTGGAAGTCCTACTTGTTTTCTTGCTTCAGCAACTGTTACCCAACCACCCTGCACTCCAACATTAAGTTTTTCAAACATCTCTTTTTCATCTCCCTGTAAAGCTCGTACAGCTGAGAAATCATATTCAGCAGATACAGCTTGATTAGAGTTGTAGTCTGGAAGTAATACTTGTTGTGTCAATTCTTCTGCAACCATTCTCCATAAAGGTATTAACTTCTGCTCAGTAAAGAACTCTCTAAGTTCAGAAGTATTATTGTATGTTGCTCTCTCAAGCCCAGCTCCAAGTCCAGCTAAGATTGCTGGTACTCCAAGAACTGCTGATACTCTCTCTTCTGGAATCCTTCTAAGAGCTCCTATGTCTAAATCTTTTGGAGAGAATGCTAATCGTTCTACATTCATTGAACCAGATAGAATTAATGGCTTACCTTTGTTCTTGCCACCAACCTTTTGCTGATATGTTCTTGATATCTGCTCTGCTTCTTGTTCAGTTAAACCATAATCATCTTTTGGAGTGATAAGCATTGATGGTACACCAGAGTTAGCAAGTAGAGCTGTTGCCATCTGACCAGCAGACTCATCTCCATAAATCTCTCTTAGAACTGTTTTAAGTGGAGAGTATCCTTTTTTATGGTTCTTAGGGTCAAGTCCAAGTCTGAAGTGAACCATATCTGTATTCTTTATGACAACAGTTCCATTATCCAATTCATATTCATAGTGAGTTATTAAATCTGTTTTGTTGCCTTTAGCCATAACTTGTTCTGGCATCAGTGGATATAGTGCGACAACTTCTCCTACATTATTCTTTTGCTTCATAAGGTAAGCATCTCCAGAGACATGCATTGCATTGATTATGTATTGTTGAACTACATCTCCAGACATATAAGGATTTGGTCTTCTCATCAATGTTGAGAATGGGTGGTTAGGAATCATCTGTGTTTGCCCTTCATCATCTTGGAAGGTAACTTGAAGTGTTGCTTCTGAGAACGATACACCTAATACTTGAAGACAAGCAGTAACAGCTGAATTAGATTGCCCATTACCTAATCCACTTAAATCAAAATCTCCAGCAGAAGAGTTCCACCCTAAGATATATGATGAGTTTCCATAAACTAAGTCATTAGGGTCATCTCTAAAAAAATTGAATCCAGTTGTTCTTTTAATTCCAGTTGTGTTGTCTCTGAACCTTCTTTGTCCAAAAACTAAATCTCTGAAGCTCCTTCGTTCTGCCATCTTCTCCTCAATAAGCTGTTATTGTCTTCTTCTTTGCAACCTGCAATATTCCATAAGCAAGACTGTCCACTTGGTCATCATGGTCTCCGCTTGGGAATACTAACAATTCTTTTTCCAAATCAGAATACCACAAAGCATCATTAGGGAAGAATACCATACCAGCTTCCATTTTTGCTGATAATGGTAAAGCCCTACTTAACTTATCCTTATCTGCCTTTAACTTTACTATTGGCAATGTAGTTTGTCTTCTTATGATTTGAATTAATGCTAATTGAAACCCAGCTGATTCTACTCCGATTGATACTGGATTCCACTTCTCATAGACTTGTTCTAAGAGTTTAACGATATCTGGAGCTTCTATTCTCTTGCGAATCAAATCAAGAACATAAATATTATTATCCTTATCTACTCCGATTGTTGTTACAACTGTATAGTCAGCAGACTCTTTTGTACTTGTTGCTAAGTCCACTGTTGTATAAATCTTTAAATCTTCTTGCCTTACTGCATTGTCTTGTGTTTGCAAGTAAACATAATCTTGGTAGTTATCTTCTTCATTGAACTCAGTCAATGTCTCTTTGGTGTAATATCTGAACCATTCTGATTTGATTAGACCACCAGATTGCTCAACAAACTGAGCTTCATACTCTTGACTAAATAAGAATGAACCAATCTCTCTCTTTGCTATTGCAAGTTCTTCTCTATCAATCATTGGATTGTCATAGCTTGAGAACTGCCATCTCTCCCAATCTGGATTGTTCTCTGCTTCATCATATAATCTTTTGAACCAGTTCTGTATTCCTTTTGGTGTTGAGATAAATAAGCAACCACCCTTACGCTCAGTAAGTGTTGGTCTAAGTACTTCCTTCCAAGTCTGCTCTTTAATGAATGCACACTCATCTAATACAATAAAGTCCAAACCAGCACCACGAAGTCTATCTGGATTATCTGCTGTTCTTACTGTTACGAATCCACCAGCTTTGGTATATACAGTCTTCTCTGATTCCTTTACTTCCATTCCATACTTACCAGCTAAGTCTCTTACAGTCTTCCAACCTTCGAGTGCCATTGCGTATGTTGGAGCAACCCACCAAGCATTCTTACCTTCCATAGCTTTAGCTAAACAAAGTAATGTACCTAATCTTGTCTTACCAAATCTACGACCAGCAACTAAGATTCTGAATCTTGCTTTTGATTTAGCTACTTCAAGCTGAGCTGGGTGTAACTTAGGAAGTTTGTATTTGGTTTTGTAAACCCTAGAAATCGTATCCATCACGAAGCCATCTTAGTAAGTCGTTGAATATCTCTTCAACTTGTTCTGGTTGAATCTGAGATATGAAATAGAAGTTTGGTGCTGGCATTGGAACTATGTATTCAACAGTATCAGCAAACAAACTTTCATCTAAGTTGTAATCTGCAAAATTGTCTATGACAATATCTACAAACTTTTGATTAACTTCTTCTTCATTCATGATTCTCAAGTGTATCATCTTTTATATTTTCCTGCTCAGTATCGGAAGTATCGGAAGCATCTAGTTCATCTGTGAGCTCTGGAGTTTGAAAATCTTCATATAATTCGCCATCTGAGAACTCCATCTCGACTATTTCAACATCTTCTCTTTGTATCTGTAACTTACTAGTCTCTCCAAACTGTGAAGGGTATTTTCTCTCTAGTATCCACTGTAAAGCTCTAGGATTTCTGTCTTCTTCTCCTATTTCTTTTATCTTGCGAAGGGTTTCCACTTTAAACTTTGATTCTCTCTCTTGTATCTTCTCAAACAAATCAACAAAGTATTCTTCTCCAGCTTCTGCTCTTTCTCGCCAAGTTCTGTAAGTTCTTGATGATATTCCAGCAAAAGCACAAGCATCTTCTATGTATGAACCTTCACTAACTGCATATAACAATCTATTTACTATCTCTTCATCTAAGAATTTGTTTTTCTTTTTTATCCCGAAAAAATTCCTATCGCTCATCAATTATCTCCACTGGGTTATAAAGTTTATATTTTAAAGTTAGTTCTTCTCCAGCTTTAATTGCTTCGGTTGTATATAAATGCATTTTGGTCTTATAATCTACAAGTTTGCAGTTAGGTTCTTCACTATGATTTACAAATCCACCTAATGCGGTTCTAATATAACCATTTAAAAACTTGTGATGATGCACATGAGAGACTCCTAAATCTACTCCCCTATCGATATCTTCTTTTGCAAATAACCCCAAACCATCAATATCTGATTCTTTTATGGTCAAAAAGTAGGGTAGGGGAGAATATTTTTCAGTCATATCTATCTCTTCATCAATGTCATCAAGAATAATTTCATCAAATATCATTCTTCTTCTTTATATAAACCCATAGACATCTGCTTTGAGCGTATGAGTTTTATTGAATTCTCTATTGCTTGTATCTGTTGCTTCCATTGCAAGTGAGCATCTTGTTGTTGAAACTTAGATGGTTCTACTAACGCCAATGCAAAATGATTAGCTTCTAAACTTCTTAATTGATTATCGACTATCTCTGCTTTTTCTGCTTCAGTAATAAACTTATAATCCATTATTCTTCTTCCCCGACAACTTCAAACTCTGTATCGTAGTCATCATATTCATCAACAATAAACATAACTCCATCAATCTGTAAGTTTGCATGCGGGTACATATCAGCTAAATCTTGACCAGCTTTTACAGCTGATGGTATGTCATTGACCATAAAATCTTTATGCCACTTACCCATAACTCTAATCTTCTTCAATTTTTCTCCTTCCAACATTTACCAGATGAATTCCAGTGATGGTTTCCAGACTTATAATAAAGCCAAGAACTCATTTTTAAATTAAATTCTGGGTCTTTTCTATCCCCGAACCAACCTAGTTTATTTGAAATCCAATCATAAGTAGAATCATTAAGTTGCATGAGACCAATATCTCTTGTGCCATTAGTGTTAGTTCCAACTGCTTTAGCCCTTCCAGATGACTCACAAAATATAATTCTGCTTACTTCAATGTAGTCTTCTTGTTTAAAGTACTTCTCAATTAAGGGTTGCCAAGCTGAGACTGTTTCCACTTGGAATTCAATCTTCTTACATTCCCTGTAATCTTGAATGATTTCTGGCGTAACTGGTTGACTAAATGTACTTAGACAACTAATTATTGGGTAAAGTAGGATTTTCATATTCTTTGAGTCTCTCTATGGTAATTATACCTTTAGGTAGTTCTCTATATGAAGCATCTCCATCTTTGCCAATAAGCAATATCTTTGCTTTTGTACCATCATTCTCGATAGCTACTTTGTTCATGATTCTATTATAAATCAATAATCAGTAATATTGATATTTTTAATATCTTTTGTTCTCAGTAGAGCTGTAATAGTATTCTTCTCCTACTTCATAACCTTTAAATTCTTTTATAACAAAATACCAAGTTTCACTTTGACCAATACTTCCGCCAGAATTGCTGTTAAATGTTTTTCTTGTCTCTTTGCGAAGAAATCCTAAGCTGTATAAACATTTTGCACAAACAAAGTGTCTATCTACTTCGAAATTTTGTATATCATTACCGAATGCTTTTACCCAGAATTGCTTACCACAAACCGAAGTATGATTATCTGTAAGCTGTAATGTTTTTAATGCTTCTTTGTCATAACTTACAATATGTCTCATGTTGTTACTTCTTCTAGCAAAGTATGCAACATTTAACTTTGAAGAATCTCCATCAAAGATTGATTTTTGAAGTTTTTTCTCTTCTACTTCAAGTCCTGCGTAGTTTGTATATTTTTCTGTTACCATGTTTTTCTCCCTCTAATATAGATATACGCAGACTTTTTGATATTTTGCAATACTTTTTTATTTTTTTTTAATACTTTGTGAAATTTTTCACAACGCCTAAGACTCGCCTAAGATTATAAAATCTTTAAATTATCCCAACCATTTTCTGAAACTGTAAAGGTTAGGATTCCATGAGAAGTAGTCAATCCCATTCTTGCTTCTAGTTCTTTAGAAGTATCCAGAGATGGAGCTTGAAACCATGTTCTTCCACGCTCAGTTAAAACTCTTAAATGATGGTAATGACCAGTAACTAACAAATCCGCAGAGCCAGAAGGTATTCTTGCATGACCTTGATTTTTCCACCAGTTCATTAGTTTGTTCTCAATGTTTGACCCGCCACCAGTCATGTGTCCATGATAAAAAGTAAGTCTCTGTCCTTTAACATCTATTGTTAAATAAAAATCATTCGGTACAACAGTCTTAACATGCTTATATCGTTCTCTACCTTCTATTATTTCTCCAACTATCTGGAAGATTGCAGTATCTGAGTTATCTAATCTGCTTGTTGAGACTTGAGCTTTACCACTTCTGTACTCTGAATGATTACCAACAACAGCTCCAATGATTATCTTTGGTGCAAGTTTTAGCAATCCATCAAGAACTTCCAGCAACATTTTGCGAGCCAGATGTTCTTGTTCTGTTCTGGTCAGCTCAATGTTAAATGGTTGATGGTCAAAGAATCCATAACAGTTCTCAATCAAATCTCCTAAACCAATAATGTAAATCTCATCTATTATCTGACCAGACTTGTTTAAATCTTTTATCTGCTTCTGGGCTTTTTTAATACCATTCCTTATGTAATCAATAGTCTCATCAGCTCCCCAGTCAGAGTTGTATTCTTTTTTTCCAAACTGCCAGTCAGCACAAAAGAACATAAAAGCATTATCTCCAGCTAGTTCAGAGACTTTAACTGGCTTCTTCTTTGAAATCTGTCGTTCTAGTTTCCTAACATACTCGTTGTGTTTTGGTTTTTTTCTTCGTATCGTTGCTTTAAAAGCATACATCTGAATAACTTGACCGCCTTTAGCTTGTGCTTCCCAAGTTGAAAATTTGATTCGGTCTTA
>Ga0181592_10004595_pt1 | contig 11402 bp, 14 predicted proteins | sample 071ome_20_FD_133755 | JGI IMG/M metagenome (GOLD analysis project Ga0181592, IMG submission 133755) | Coastal salt marsh microbial communities from the Groves Creek Marsh, Skidaway Island, Georgia - 071412BT metaG (megahit assembly) | ecosystem: Environmental > Aquatic > Marine > Intertidal...
ATGTCGAATTCACGGGGGCGACATCACGGGGGATAGCAAAACCGCATGGCGATCATTCGGCCTGTCGATCATTCTGTCGATCATTCAGCTTGTCGATCATTCAGCCTGTCGATTTTTCATCACAAGCAGGCAGCCCCTGAACTGTGCGCGTCGATCCTGTGCGCTCCGATATTAAGCGGGTCGGCACTATGCGGGTCGGCACTATGCGGGTCGGCGGTTATCCCGGCGTGCAGTCTGATGCACCGGTCTGATGCCGCTATCCACCCGAAAGCCATCAACCCGGAAGGAGACATCAACCCGGAAGGAGACAGGGCTTAATGGCGCGGCTTCCAGATCTAGAGGGTGAGCAGTCAAAACTGACGACCATCCTGCGCGCAATGGGCAACGCAAAACGCATGCGCATTCTGAATGAACTTTCGGATGGGCGTGAACGGTCGGTATCCGAACTTGAGGGGGTGATGTCATCATTGAGCCAATCCGCCCTCTCACAGCATCTGGCCCGCCTTCGCCGCGCAAACATTGTCAAGACACGACGCGAGTCACAGACCATCTATTACTCCATCAATGACGCCGATGTCCTGCGGATCCTCCGCCTTCTCGGGCATCTCTATGATGATGATCCGGTCATGAAACGCACCCGCCACTGAATGCACCCGCCACTGAATGCTCCCACGTACGCTTGGCCTGCCTTTCACCACCCGCCTTCGATGAACCGATCGCCCCAGTCCGGTAAAAAAGTCCGGTAGAAAGTTCCGGTGCGGGACATTCGGCGTCGTATTCACAGGCGACATAACCGCATCCGTCTGCTAGTAACACAAATATCCAATTCACGCTGGCGTCAGCCTTGCCTTTCCAGGCCATAGATCTTCCCAGGCCATAGATCATGTATATTTATCTGCCAATCGCCGAAGTTTCGATGCATATCGGGATCATCATCGGACTTGGCGGCGGTGTCGGCTTTCTGTCCGGTCTGTTCGGGGTCGGTGGCGGATTCCTGATGACACCGCTGCTGATTTTCTTCGGCATTCCGCCGGCGGTGGCGGTTTCCACGGAAGCCAACCAGATTGTCGCCTCTTCATTATCCGGTGTGCTGGCGCACATGCGCCGGGGCAATGTCGATTTCAAGATGGGGGCTATCCTGATGGCCGGCGGCATGATCGGCTCGACACTCGGTGTCGCGCTGTTCTCGTTCCTGCGCGACATCGGTCAGATCGACCTTGTCATCCAGCTGTCCTATGTGGTGTTTCTCGGCATCATCGGCGCGCTGATGCTGACCGAAAGCCTTCGCACCATCATTCGCTCGCGCACGCCCGGGGCGGCCCGTGGCAAGCTGCATCAGCATAACTGGCTTCACGGTCTGCCGCTGAAAATGCGCTTCCGGCGCTCGAAACTCTATATCAGCGCCCTTCTGCCACTTGCCATCGGGGCTTTTGTCGGCGTCCTCGCCGCGATTATGGGCGTTGGCGGCGGCTTCATCATGGTGCCAGCCATGATCTATCTTCTCGGCATGCCGACCTCGGTTGTTGTTGGCACCTCGCTGTTCCAGATCATTTTCGTGACCGCCAACGTCACATTGCTGCAGTCAATCCAGACACAGACGGTCGATTTCCTGCTGGCCGGTCTGCTGCTGTTCGGCGCAGTAATCGGCGCGCAATTCGGCAGCCGCGCCGGCGCCGTGCTTCGCGGTGAACAGCTTCGCGGCCTGCTGGCGCTGCTCGTCCTGGCAGTCTGCGTGAAGATTGGCTACGACCTTGTGGTCCGGCCTGAGGATCTGCTGTCGGTGGAGCTTGTGCGATGACGGGCTGGCTGGCAATGCAGCGGACACTGGCGCCCGCCCTGATCGGTCTGGCGATGCTTGTAGCGGGGCCGGTTATGGCCGCGCCCAAACAGATCGTGGCGGACCTGTCGAACAGCCGCGTCGACATCACGAGCAGCTATCACGGCACCGAGCTTCTGCTGTTCGGCGCCTATGAGGGCATGCCCGGCGATGACATCATTCTGGTGGTACAGGGACCGGCGACCGACATCATCCAGCGTCGCAAGGCCAAGCGGGCCGGCATCTGGGTCAATGTCGAGACAAAGATCTGGCAACAGGCACCAAGTTTCTATCACGTTTTCGCCACCGACGATCTGTCGTCAATTACCGATGAACAGGGCCTTGGCAACGCCTCAGTCGGCCCGCTGTCGCGGGGGCTGAGTTTCACCAGCGGCACAGATGATTCCGGCAATGGCCATGGTGGCGGCACACCGCTCTCATCTGGCGCGGCCATCGCGGGCAATCCAGAACAACAGGATAATTTGCGGCGCAACATGCAAGCAAACGGGCTGTGGCAGGTGCTGCCCTCCTCGATTTTCACACAGCAGGATATGCTGTTCCGGGCCAGCCTTTCGTTACCAAGCAACATCCCGCCCGGTGAGTACAGCGTGAGGGTGCTGCATTTCCGCGACGGCGTTGCATTGAGCGAACAGGCAACCGATATGAATGTGAGGAAAGCCGGTCTCAGCGCGCTGATCTATCGCTTCGCACATGACTATTCCGCGCTGTACGGTATCTTTGCGATTATTTTTGCGGTGGCCTCAGGCTGGCTTGCCGCGGCGGCGTTCCGCCGCAAGTAATGTCGCGAACCGGGCAATAGCGCGAACAGCGTTGGCAAACTAGCAGGAGAGTGGATCAATGGCGAAGAAAGACCCCCTGTTCCTTGTCGTTGTCGATGAGTCCGAGGAGATGCATCACGCGTTGCGTTTTGCCTGCGGCCGGGCAAGCGCCATTGGCGGCAAGGTTGGCCTTATGTACTGCATTGCCCCGGCCGAATTCGAATATTGGGCCGGTGTCGGCGAGTTGATGCGCGCCGAGGCGCGTGAGGCGGCCGAGGCGAACATGGCCATTCACGCCACCTATGCCCAACAACTTACCGGCGAGATGCCGGTGCTTTATGTTCGGGAGGGCGATGTCCGCGAGGAACTTCTCGCCCTGATCGACGAGGAAACACAGATCAGCCTGCTTGTTCTGGGCGCCGATACCCAGTCCGAGACAGCCGGGCCTCTTATCACCTTCATGATGGCGAGGGGCGCGGCAAATTGCCGGGTGCCGATCACTGTCGTGCCGGGCAACCTGTCCGACGAGCAGATCGACGCGCTGTTCTGATCCTCATCTCTGTCAACCCTACCTAGCCTGTGTCGGGAACCTTACATGCGACATCTTTTTCTGACCTTACTTGGAGCCAGCTTTATCACCATGAGCACACCAGCCACATCGGACACCGGGACAACCCTGCTTCTTGAAACGACCAAGGGCCAGGTTGAAATCAAACTCCTGCCGGACCTTGCGCCGAACCATGTCGCGCGCATCACCGAACTTGCCAATAACGGGTTTTATGACGGCATCATCTTCCACCGGGTCATCCCCGGTTTCATGGCGCAGACCGGCGATCCGCAAGGGACCGGTATGGGCGGTTCGGGGCAGAACTTGGACGCCGAATTCAGTGACTATGAATACAAGGTCGGCACCGTCGGGATGGCGCGGGCGATGAATCCGAATTCGGCCGACAGCCAGTTCTTCATCTGTTTCGATGGATGTGGCCATCTGACCGGCCAGTACACCGTCTGGGGCCAAGTCGAGCGCGGCATGGAAAATGTCTACAACATCACGTCCGGCGAGCCACCGGCGTCACCGGACCAGATCGTCTCGGCCCGGGTGATCGACTAGGCGGACGAACGGCGTTCCGATTGACGTTTTCTGGTTGAAAAATAGACAACAAGTCCGGACCAGATCAGCCCGAAGACCGCCCATTCCCACAACGGAATAGACAGCCGGAAATATACCAGCCCGACTACCATATGGGTGGTCGGGTTTACATAATATAAAAGGCTGGATACGGTGATTGGCAGCACCCGATTGCCAGCATGATAAAGCACCAGCGGCACCACGGTGATCACACCGGCGAACATCGCCAACATGACATTCATCGCACCGCCACCAAAGAAAATGACCGTGCCGGTGCTGTGACGCCACCACAGATACAGGACCGACAGCGGGAGCAGCATGCTGGTCTCGATGAAATTACCGATAACCGGGTTGATACCCATTCTTTTGCGGATAAAGCCATAGAACCCGAACGAGCTCGCAAGCGCCAGCGCCACCCATGGCAGACCTCCGACATTCGCAGCCTTGAGCGCCACCCCGGCGACAACCACGCAGATGGCGACCCATGCCCAGCGGTCAAGCCGTTCACGAAGCAACACCACGCCCAGCATGACGGTGAACAGCGGATAGATGAAATAGCCAAGCGCCGCCTCAAAAAGCTGCCGCGACTGAACGGCATAGACGAAAATTATCCAGTTGAATGTGACAAGGCCGCAGGTCAGGGCGAAACCAAGCCGCAGCCTTGATGTCGAAAGCGCCGCGCGCACCGCCTGCAATCCACCGGTCAGAGATGGCGCCACTGAAACAAGTACCAGCAGAATCACCCCTGACCACAAAGCGCGATGAACGACGATTTCCAGCGGGTCGGCATCACCAAGCACACTGATGTAAATGGGCACAAAACCCCACAACAGCGGTGCCAGAACAGCGCAAGCCAGACCGCGGGCATTCAACATCTCCGCCAACTCCTGCAATTTCGTTCCGAACAGCGGCCTGTCGCGCCATGGTGACAATACACCGGCATGGTCACCAGTTATACCGAAGGCTGTAACATAGCTGTCACAAGCTTGTGCATGCTGTGGCGAGGCGCACTTTTTGCCGCACGTTACTGGATTGACAATATTTCCGTTAGCGTCCCTCATAGTGATCGCTGTCGAAGATGTGGGTTCTGATTACCGTGCGAGCAGTTGCCTCATATCAAAAGTGAAGATGTGACGCCCGAGGCGGCGGGGCGTGACAAAGGGAGACTACTGGAATGTCACAAGGCACTGTGAAATGGTTCAATACCCAGAAGGGGTATGGCTTTATCAACCCCGATGATGAGGGCAATGATGTGTTCGTACATATCACCGCCGTCCAGAATTCGGGCCTGACCGGACTAAACGAAGGCCAGCGCGTATCCTACGAACTGGCTGAACAACGCAATGGCAGGTTCGCCGCCGTCGATCTGACGGTTATCGACTGACCATAAAGGGCGTCGTTCAGCCTAGATAATAGGCAATTCGACAACTCTAGCATCAAGGTCGCCGGCGTCGGTGTGAACTTTCACCGGCGCCGCGGCTGCTATGACCTCGCTGCGCACCATCGCCACTGCGATGTTGGATTCTGCACGCGGGGAATAGGCAGACGCGCTTGCGTAACCGGCATGGTCGCCACCACGCCAGGTCAGTCGCCAAGGCGATTCATTCGTGCCGGTGAACGGATCACCACCAATCAGCAGCCCCATGAACCGGCGCGTCACACCGGCCTCACGCAGGGCATGCAACGCCTTCTTGCCGGCAAAATCATGCGCCTGGTCGATATCAATGAATTTGCCAAGACCGAGTTCGAACGGATTCGAGGCATCGTCGGTATCGGCACCATAGGAGATCAGGCCGCTCTCGATCCGTTCGATATAGTTCGGCGTGCCGGGGCCGATGCCATAGGGCTTTCCGGCCTCGGCCACAAGCGCCCACAGCTCATCACCACGGCTGCCATCCTGAAGATAGAACTCGAACCCGCCCTGTTTTGACCAACCCGACCGTGCGACGATCATCGGGATGCCGTTGATCTCATGCGACCTGAAGGCGAAATAGCGAAGATCGCGTACCCAGTCGCCACAAAGCGACGCGACAACATCAACAGCTTTCGGCCCCTGGATGGCCAGCGGCGAGACATCCGGCTCGAACACGCTGACATCCATGCCGCGCGCACCGGCGATGCCGGCAGCCCACAGCTTGATATCGCTGTCGGCGATGGACAGCCAGATTTCATCCTCGCTGACCTGAAGCAGCACCGGATCGTTGATCACGGCACCCTCGAAATTGCATAGCGGGGCATATTTCCCCTGGCCGACAACAAGCCCGTCAAGATTGCGGGGGGTCAGGTAGCGCGCCAGCGCCAGCGCGTCGGGTCCCTTCAGTGCCACCTGCCGCTCTACCGCGACATCCCACATCGCAACGCCATTGATCAACCGGTCATACTCGGCGGCGGGATCACCATAGCCTGTCGGCATATACATGTGGTTATAGACGCTGGCGGCGGCGAGGCCGGCAGCGCGCGCCGATTCAAAATACGGGCTTTTGCGCACGCGGGGCCCGAGCGAGAGCGTGATCGACATGGCAACACTCCTTCAAAAAACTGCCGCCGGCAGTGTGCGCGTCCGGCGCCTCATTTATGTCCCTATTGCGTCGTTGTGTGACGCCGTTCAGGCAAAAAAGCCCTGCATTTCCTCCACAAACAGGTCGATTTCATCCGCACCGCAGTCGAGATGCGTGACAAGGCGGATCTGCGGCTCGCCACGATTGATCAGAATGCCACGGTCGCAAAGATGCGCCTGCAGCGGTGCAGCCGCGCCGTCGGGCAACCCGGCGAAGACCATGTTCGTCTCGACCTCGGCCGGATCCACCGTAATCTGCGGGATGTCCGCCAACCTTTCGGCCAGCCGCAGGGCGTTGGCATGATCCTCGGCAAGCCGATCGATGTGATGATCAAGCGCATAGATTCCGGCCGCCGCCAGAATGCCCACCTGTCGCATGCCACCACCCACGAGCTTGCGCACCCGATGGGCGCGTCTGATCATCTCTCTTGAACCGGCCAATATGCTGCCAGCGGGTGTGCCAAGCCCCTTTGACAGACAAAGCGAGACAGAATCCGCCCCGGCCAGCATCTCGGCCGGCGAGATGCCAAGCTTGACACAGGCATTCATCAGCCTGGCACCGTCAAAATGCACCAACAACCCATGATCCCGGGCACGGCTGGCAGCGGCATTGATCCTGGCCAGTGGCACGGCCTGTCCATGCCAGGTGTTTTCCAGCGTCAGCAAGCGAGAAATGGCGCAATGTTCATCTTCGGGCTTGACCGTGCGGTCGATATCGGCCGGATCGATGCCGCCATCGGCGGCAACCGGCATCGGGGCAAACATGATGCCGCCAAGAACCGAGGCACCGCCGGCCTCATCGACAAAGACATGGTAGTCATTGCCGGTGAGAATTTCCTCACCGCGCTGACAATGCGCCATCATCGCGCAAAGATTGCCCTGTGTGCCGCTCGACATCAACAGCGCGGCTTCCTTGCCAAGCAGTGCGGCGGCCTTGTCCTGCAACGCATTGACTGTCGGATCATCGCCATAGACATCATCACCGACTTCCGCTGCCATCATCGCGGCACGCATGCCTTCGGTTGGCTTCGTCACCGTATCGCTGCGCATGTCGACACGCACAGGCTTGCTAGAGGTGGTTCGTCCGGCGTAATGCATTATGCGGCGCTCCCGGGTTGGTCAGGGATTTGAATGTGCCTTCGAAAGACAATGTCAGGCAACCGATTTGTCCGCGACAAAAGCCTTCAGATCAAAGCCGGCATCGGCAAGTTGACCCGGGTGCGGCGCCCGGCCATGCTCAAGACAGCTCTTGCCAAGCACATAGGCCGCCGGATCGCCAATGGCCTCGACCGCGACAAGATCCTCGCCGGCAAAGGTCCACACGGAAAAGCGGCCTGCGCGACGTCCGGCACGTTGCACATGCCGCAAGTCCTGACCATTGACCGGCAAAACCCCGACTGATTGCAGTTTCACATCATACTGGTCGGACCAGAACCAGGGCGCCTGCCGGCGCGGCGCATCATGGCCGGTGATCGCAGCGGCCGCCCGCTCGGCCTGCTCGCGCGCGTTGTGAACCGACTCGATCCGCAACCCATGGCCGCCACTCGCATCAAACGCGCCATCACCGATGGCATAAATCTCGGGATGGCTGGTCCGCATGGTGCTGTCGGTGACGATGCCGTTCGCGAGTGTAAGGCCAGCCTGCGCGGCGAGATCTGTATTCGGCGCAACACCGATGCCGACCACCAGCATATCGGCATCGACATGGCGACCATCGCCAAGCGTGGCACCGACAAACCTGCCATCATGATGCCGGATCTCCTTTATTGATGCCCCGGTGACGATATCAACACCTTCATCGCTGTGGCGCGCCGCGAAGAACGCCGAAACAGGCGGGCTGGCGACACGCGCAAGAAGACGCGGCGCCGCCTCGATCACGGTCACCCGCTTGCCGGCCTTCGTCAGGCTTGCGGCAACCTCCAGCCCGATATATCCGCCGCCGATGACCAGCACCGAGCACGCGGAATGTGCAGCTTCGCGCAGGCGGCGCGCATCATCAGGGTCACGCAGAACGAACACGCCGCCCAGTCCCGCCGCGCCGGGAAGCTGGCGCGGCGTCGCGCCGGTCGCCAGAACCAGCCTGTCATAGGACAGGACCTTGCCATCATCGAGAATCAGTTCGCCCGCATCGACATCCATTCCCGTGATGGTCCGTCCGGTCAGGAGGGTGATCTGACTGTCCGCGAACCAGCCCGGCGCGCGAAGCGCGAAACCGTCTTCCTCGCCCTCTTCAGCAAGAAGGAAGGCCTTGGATAGTGGTGGACGCTCGAGGGGAAGACCGGCCAGCCGGTCAATCATCGTCAACTCGCCGGCAAAGCCGTTCCGGCGCATCGCATCAACAAAGGCGACGCCGGCATGGCCCGCCCCTATGACAACCACTTTCATTCTCAAACCTCCCGAAGGCGAGATACTCTACCAGTGCCAGGGAACAGCATCGTGGCTTTTTCTGACGACTGGCTCAAGGCCGACAGACCGATTTCAACAGAGACCGTTCAGAAAATTTTGAGCAGATCAAATCAACATCTTAACAAGATATCGCCGTGTGAATTTAACATGAAACACAAAGACACTTTTTGATCTAGGCATCATCGGCAAAATCCCTAACCTGTCAAAGGGGCGCGAAAGACCAAGTTCGGGAACTTGTCATGCAGCTACTTGTCACATTTATAAATCATATTGGCCCGAAACTGCGGGCTGCCATAATGACGAGAGTGATAGTTGTGAGCGCATTGGCCTATGGCGTCACCCCGGCAAATACGGCAGCCGCATCCGAGAATGCCTCCGGGATCGGGCTTGGCTTCATTGAAATGCAGAAGCTGTGGCAAGGCCTGACCGAAAAACCGCGAATGACCACCTGCAGGTTGGCCACCCGTCAGACCTACAAGAAAAAGCAGATCTGCGTTTATTCGGGCGCCAACCATACGCTTGTCGCGATCTACAACAGCGCGGGCGCCTTCTGTAACAACGAATTGCGCTGTAAGTACGACCCGGACACGTCAAAATCCGTATCTGGCTATGTACGGGCCTTCCGGGCGGCGCAGAAATAACCTGACAAGCCGAATGCACAACAGTTGCAGATGCGACATAAAAAATCTTGAAGAATGCCGCCAAGATTCTTATCGTTACCGCGACGTTTAGATAATTGAAGTTGTGTTCCAGCCATGGACGAAAAAAACCTCAGCGACTTCTTGTATACCGATACAGCCGAGTTGCGCAGCTACAGCGACTCCTTTGAATCCCGGGCCAGGGACCGCTTCATTACCTTTGTGAAGGAACTGAAGGAGCTTGGCTCGCATGATGAATACCGCACCATGCTGCATGCGGACCGGGTCATGCTGGAAAAGAAAAGCCGGCGCCTGCTCGATTATATCGAGGTATCCGCCTTCATGGACCGGATCGAAATCATCTCGCTGAACCAGGAAGTGACACAGCAGCTGATCGAAATTATCAAGAACGATAAAGGGTTCGAGACGGTGCATCACGACGCAGCCGCCAGCAAGGTCACGGTACCGCTGCCACCGCTGTCGATGAATGCGATGCTGGAGTTGAAATCAACCGCCATCGCCAAGCAACAGCAGTTTGAAAAGGCGCTGTTCGGGGTGAAGAGCCAGACCGGGCAGCAGATCCGGGCAGGCATTGAGCGGGAATATATTTTCCAGCCGGACGCCGCCAAGGTCTCCAGAGAGATCGACCAGATCATCGAGCATTACCTGACCTATTCAAAGATATTCTCGATCGCCAAGCAGGAAATGGTCATGGGAAACTTCAAGGCAAAGACGCCGGAGGATGAAGAGCTGTATCCGCGGATTGGCCCGGCCAAGGCACTTCTCGAGGCCACCTCTGAAGCCTGACCACCAGCGTGGCGAAAATCCGCCCGGGCGCTTTTCAGCATCACCACATCTGCCTGTCCCGTTCCGCGATTGACCCGCTGCACAGGGTCGCGCCACGTTGCGGCCCGGTAAAGTGGCCAGCCCCACACATCACCGCAGGAACCGACACATACAGACCTGGAATCAAGGTCATTGGCAGGTTACTGGCACATTTAAGTGAACGGCAGCTGGATTGATGGCGGTGGCGGCGGACGACAGCAGATCAACAATCCGGGACCGGCGCGGAACTGTGAAACCGGGCCCGGACAAGGAACATCACCTGCCGCACGAGGTGAGCCGGGTCACCCCTGATCGACACCGCCGAAGCGTGCCAGTTTCAGCGGCCGCACCGCCCCCATCCAGATGGCGTGGTCACGGTGGTCGCGCAGCTCTGACTCCGTATCCTCGCCAGTATTCGGATGGGTGAAGATGGTCAGTCCCCCGCGATTCAGCGCCAGGAAGGTCATCACCGCCACGAAGGCCTGGTGCGGATATGCGATCTGGATGCTGAAATCAGGGTGCGGGCCGACCGGCCGGTGATGCCAGCGGCCAAAGATAATTGCGCCGCCAATGGCGTCTTCCGCGCCGAAATGCGCCTGCATCGCAGTGATCAGCGCCGCCGCCGCCGCATAGCTGTCTTCATCGAAATAGACATGGCTGTGCCAGCTTGCCGGGATCAGGTCAGTCATTGGCCAGCCATTGCTCAGTCATTGTTCAATCATCGTTCGACCGGCATTCAACCATCGACGCCCTCTTCCGGCTGGCGGTCCGACAGGTCGACCCAGATTGTCTTGATCTCGCAATATTGGTCATGCGCGTGAAGGCCATTGTCACGCCCGCCAAATCCGGACTGCCGGTAGCCACCAAAGGGTGTCGTGATATCCCCCTCGCCATAGCAATTGACGGTGACGGTGCCAGCGCGGATCGCCCGCGCCGCGCGCAGCGCCCGTCCGGCATTCGCCGTGAAAACCGAGGCGGCCAACCCGTAATCGCTGTCATTGGCGATGGCGATGGCCTCATCAAGGCTCCTCACCGTGATCACCGACAGGACCGGACCAAAAATCTCCTCGCTGGCCAGCTTGCTGTCCGGCGCGACGCCGTCAAGGATCGTCGGACTGACAAAATTGCCCTCGACCTCGCCGCCGACAAGTTTCGTCACGCCCTTTCCCGTGGACGCGAGATAGCCGCTGACCTTGGCGCAATGGTCATCATCGATCAGGCTGCCAAGATGGTTCGCCGGGTCCAGCGGGTC